>Ga0102944_1000286_pt1 | contig 41264 bp, 42 predicted proteins | sample SalPonD_shore_MG_FD_78172 | JGI IMG/M metagenome (GOLD analysis project Ga0102944, IMG submission 78172) | Salt pond soil microbial communities from South San Francisco under conditions of wetland restoration - Salt Pond MetaG... | ecosystem: Environmental > Aquatic > Marine > Intertidal zone >... | reverse complement strand
CTGGAGATCAGCCCGACCCAGGTGGACTTCGTCCGGCGCTTCGGCGGCAAGCTCTACTACGGGGACGCCTCGCACGTCGACCTGCTGCGCGCGGCGCACGCCGACCGCGCGCGGGTGTTCGCCATCGCCGTGGACGATGTCGAGGCCTCGCTGCGCATCGCCGGGACCGTCCGGCGGCACTTCCCGCGGCTCAAGGTGCTGGCCCGGGCCCGCAACCGCAACCACGCCCACCGGCTGATGGACGCGGGGGCCACCTTCATCGTGCGCGAGACCCTGCACTCGAGCCTCAGGCTGGGCCAGGAGCTGCTGCGGGCGCTGGGTACCGACGCGGACGAAGCAGCGCGGGCGATCGGGATCTTCGAGCGCCACGACCGCGAGACCCTGCGGCGGCAGTACGCCATCCGCGACAACGAGCAGGCGCTGATCCAGTCGGCGCGGGAGGCGGCGGAGGAGCTGCAGCAGCTGTTCGAGGAGGACGCGGAGGGCGCGCGCCAGCGGGACGGGGCAGAAAGGCCCTGATACGGCTCCCTCGCGTCCGTTTCTCAGGCGCCCGGGGCGTGGGGGACGTAGGCGAGCAGACGATCGGTCTCCCTCTTCACGACCGCGTAGCACTCGCAGCAAAGCTGTTCCAGCCTGGGACGGTCGAGCACCGTGATGTTGCCGCGCCGGTAATCGATGACGCCGAGCTTCTGCAGCTTGCGGGCCGCCGTGGTGACGCCTTCGCGGCGCACCCCCAGCATGTTGGCGATCAGGTCCTGGGTCATGCTCAGGCGGTTGCTCGGCAGCCGGTCCAGCGACAGCAGCAGCCAGCGGCAAAGCTGCTGGTCGACCGTGTGATGGCGATTGCAGACCGCGGTCTGCGCCATCTGCGTGATCAGTGCCTGGGTGTAGAGCAGCAGCAGCCGCTGCAGTTCCCCCTGGTAATTGAACTCGGCATTGAGCCGCTTCCCGTCCATCCGGTAGGCGTGCCCGGAGCTCTGCACCAGCGCCTGGCTCGGGGTGCTGTGGCCGCCCATGAACACCGCAACGCCCACCAGCCCCTCGTTGCCGACCACGGAGATCTCCGCGGACGCGCCGTCCTGCATCACGTACAGCAGCGAGACGATGCAGTCCGTGGGGAAGTACACGTGGCGCAGCGCGTCGCCGGAATCGTAGAGGACCTTGCCGAGCGGCAGCGACACCGGCTCCAGCTCCGGGAACACGCGGGCCTGCACCTCGGCCGGCAGGGCCGCCAGGACGTGGTTGTGCTGCGGGGTGGGTTCTTCGGACATCATCGACTGCCTTCCCCGGTGCGCAGGGGCCGCTCGCAAGCGGGCTCTCGGGACACCTGGGATACCGGAATATATGGACAGTCTACACGACCGATTCCGTTGCACGAGCCCCCGCGCACGGGGAAACGGAAACGGGGCGGGCCGGGGCCGGATCAGGACAGGGTACCCGGGCGGTCATTCGCGTGTGTGCGCTGCCGTACAGACCTCCATTCCCGCCCGGACTAGGCTGGTCGTTGCCAGGAGAACGGGCAATTGCGGAAGGCCGGCCGAGCAGCGTTCCGGGTGCAGCTTTCGCTGCGGGCCCGGCGGGGCGCTGCCGACTTCGGCGGGAGAAGGCGCGTATGGATGTCTACTTCATGGACTGCCCGCTGACCGAGCCGCAGGTGGCCGAAATGATGGGACTCCTCGCGAACGAGCGCCTCCGGGCGGGGGGGACCTCCCTGAGCCAGTACCGGTTTCCGAACGTCCTTCCCGTGGTGGACCGGGCGGACCGACCGGGCCTGCCCCTCAGGGGCTACGTACCGGCGCTGCGCAAGCACTTTGTCCGGGCCGGCGCCGCGCGCCGCCGTGCGCCTTCGGTGGCACTTCTCCTGCCCCGGACCGCGACCCCGCTGTCCGGGGCTCTGGCCCTGGCGCTGCGGGAGGTAGCGGGTCAGTCCCCGTGGCTCATCATACGATGCGCCGGGCCCGCGCGGGAAATCCGCCTGGTGGATACGCGCCGCCTGCTGGAGGTGCTCTGGGACAGCTCCGGGGACCGGCCTTCAGGACGTTGGAGCTAGCTCTCGGGGCGTCGCGATGGCCCGGTACCCGAACATGATGCCCACGACGCACCAGCGGTTGCTGGGGATTCGGGCGGCCCTGCGCCACCGCTTCCACGACAACGGAGTCCGCTACTGGGATGGCGACCAGGCGCTGCACAAGCTCGCCCGGGCTCACGTGCTGGGGATTCCCCTCAATGACCTGGATGCCCGGGCCCGTGACGCGACCAACTGGTCCCAGTTCTTCGGCGCCATCGACGCCCTGCTCAGCGGCGAGCAGGACTGACGGCCCGCGCCCGCTGTGCACGAACGCAGCGGCGGGTATTGGGGCAGGCGGCGCAGGTTCGGTTCGGCTCCCGGTACAGGGCCACACTCCGCTCCCGTACACGCCCGGGATCCAGTCCGAAACGCCGGGTCATCCCGGGCAGCAACAACTGCACGTACGCCTGGCCCCGGACGGTGGTGGGAAATGCGTGCTAGCTAGCCCGGCCCCGCGCGGTGCAGGCACTCGTGCACGTGGCGCGCGATCATGGCATCCTCGTCGGTGGGGATGACCTCGACAGGGCAGGTCGAATTCGCCGCCGAGATTCGCTCTGCGCCCCGCTCGTTCGCGGCGGCGTCCAGGGCGATGCCCAGATGCGCCAGGCCCTCGCAGACGCGTGCCCGCACCGGCGCCGCGTGCTCCCCGATGCCGCCGGTGAACACCAGACGGTCCAGGCCGCCCAGGGCGGCCGCCAGCGAGCCCACCGCCTTGCGTACCTGGTAGCAGAAAAGCGCCACCGCCAGGCGCGCCGCCGGGTCGCTGGCGGCGAGCAGCTCCGCCATGTCGCCGCTGCGGCCCGACACGCCCAGCAGGCCCGCCCGCGCGTCGAGCAGCTCCTCCAGCGCATCCGGCTCCAGCTTCTCCTCGCGCAGCAGGTAGAGCAGCACCCCGGGGTCGAGGTCGCCGCTGCGGGTGGCCATCATCACGCCGCCGGTGGGCGTGAGTCCCATGGTGGTGTCGACCGAGCGACCGTCGCGCAGGGCGGCCAGGCTGGCACCGTTGCCCAGGTGCGCCACCACCAGCCGTCCGCGGGCGCGTTCGCCGAGGCGGCGCACGATGTACTCGTAGGACAGGCCGTGGAAGCCGTAGCGCCGCACGCCGCGTTCGTGGTAACGCCCGGGCAGCGGCAGGCGGCGCGCGATCTCGGGCAGCGTGCGGTGGAAGGCGGTGTCGAAGCAGGCCACCTGGGGCACGCCGGGCAGGTGCTTGGCGGCGGCGTCCAGGATCGAGAGCGCCGGCGGGATGTGCAGGGGTGCCAGCGGCACCAGCGCCTCGAGGCGCTCGCGCAGCGCGGGCGTCAGCCGCTCGGGTTGGGTGTGCTCGCCCCCGTGCACCAGGCGATGACCGACGGCGTCGACGGGCGACAGCTCGAGTGCCTGCAGCAGCGTCTCCAGCGCCGTCCGGTGATCGGGCAGCGGCATCGGGCGGAGGCTGCCGTCCACGCGGACGCCGGAGTCCGGGCGCCCGATCTCTTGCGCGGCGGCGCCGAGCAGGCGGGTCTCGCCGGCGGCGTCGACGGCGTACAGCGCGAGCTTGAGCGAGGACGAGCCCGCGTTCAGGCACAACAGGCGCGCGCCGTTGCCGCGTTGACCGTTCATGGCAGCCACCCGTTTCACCCTCCGGGGTGGTCCCAGCGCCAGTCGGCGAACTCCGGCGGATCCGCGCCCTCCTGCTCGGCGTAGCGCAGGCAGGCGAGGATCTGCTTCTTCATCCGCTCCTTCACGTGTGCGCCGGCCACCCGCAGCGCGGGCACCCGGTCGATGGCGTCGATCACCAGGTCGAAGCGGTCGATCTGGTTGCGGATCGCGAGCTCCATGGGCGTGTTGATGTTGCCGTGCTCCTTGTAGCCGCGCACGTGGATGCCGGCGCTGTTGCGGCGGCGATAGGTGAGCTTGTGGATCAGCCAGGGGTAGCCATGGAAGTTGAAGATCACCGGGCGGTCGGTGGTGAACAGGCTGTCGAAGTCGGCGTCCGACAGGCCGTGCTCATGCTCGCTGACCGGCACCAGGCGGAACAGGTCCACCACGTTGATGAAACGCACCTTCAGGTCCGGGAAGTGCTCGCCGAGGATCTGCGTGGCTGCCAGCGCCTCCATGGTGGGCACGTCGCCGGCGCAGGCCATGACCAGGTCCGGCTCGGCGTCGGCGTCGGTGCTGGCCCAGTCCCAGATGCCGATGCCCTTGGTGCAGTGCAGCACGGCCTCGTCCATCGACAGGTACTGCAGGTGCGGCTGCTTGTCGGCCACGATCACGTTGACCTTGTCCATGCTGGTGAGGCAGTGGTCCGCCACCGAGAGCAGGCAGTTGGCGTCCGGCGGCAGGTAGATCCGGGTCACCCGCGGGCTCTTGTTGGTGACCAGGTCGAGAAAGCCGGGGTCCTGGTGCGAGAAGCCGTTGTGGTCCTGACGCCAGACGGTGGAGCTGAGCAGCAGGTTGAGCGACGACACCGGTGCGCGCCAGGGGATGTCCAGCGCCTTCTCCAGCCACTTGGCGTGCTGGTTGAACATCGAGTCGATGACGTGAATGAAGCCCTCGTAGGAGGCGAAGAACCCGTGCCGGCCGGAGAGCAGGTAACCCTCCAGCCAGCCCTCCAGGGTGTGCTCCGAAAGCATCTCCATGACCCGGCCCTCGCGGTCCAGGTGCGTGCCGTCGGCGTCCTCCGGCAGGATCTCGGCCATCCAGGCCTTGCCGCTGGCCTCGTAGACGTCGTCCAGGCGGTTGGAGGCGGTCTCGTCCGGGCCGAACAGGCGGAAGCTGCGGGGGTTGGCACGGACCACGTCGCGCAGCAGCCGGCCCAGCACCCGCGTGTTCTCGACCCGGGTCTCGGCCGGGCGCGGCACGTCCACGGCGTAGCTCCGGAACTCCGGCAGCAGGAGCGCCCTGCGCAGCTGGCCGCCGTTGGTCACCGGGTTGGCGCTCATGCGGCGCGCGCCCCGGGGCGCCAGCGCGGCAAGCTCGGGTGCGAGGCGGCCGTCGTCGGTGAACAGCCGCTCCGGGCGATATCCCCGCAGCCACTGCCGGAGCTGCTCCAGCGCCGCCGGGTCCCGGTGCGGGTCCAGCGGGATCTGGTGCGCCCGCCAGGTGCCCTCGACGCGGTGGCCGTCCACTTCCCGCGGGCCGGTCCAGCCCTTGGGCGTGTCCAGCACGATCACCGGCCATTCCGGCAGCTCCTCGATCCCTTGCTCGCGGGCGCGGTGCCGGATCGACAGGATCTCGTCGACCGCCGCCTCGAGTGCGCCGGCCAGCGACTGGTGCACCCGTGACGGGTCGTCCCCGGCCACGAAGCGTGGCGCGTAGCCGCAGCCGCGCAGCAGGCTCTCGAGGCGTTCGCGCCCGATACGCGCCGGCACGGTGGGGTTGGCGATCTTGTAGCCGTTCAGGTGCAGGATCGGCAGCACCGCCCCGTCCCGCTTCGGGTTGAGGAACTTGTTGCCGTGCCACGCGGTGGCCAGTGGGCCGGTCTCGAACTCGCCGTCCCCGATCATGCAGGCGACGACCAGGTGCGGGTTGTCGAACGCGGCGCCGAAGGCGTGCGACAGGCTGTAGCCCAGCTCGCCGCCCTCGTGCAGCGAGCCCGGGGTCTCCGGCGTGCAGTGGCTGCCGATGCCGCCCGGAAAGGAGAACTGGCGAAAGAAGCGGCGCAGGCCTTCCTCGCCCTGGCCGCGGTCCGGGTAGATCTCGCCGTAGGTGCCTTCCAGCCAGGCGTGGGAGAGCATCGCCGGCGCGCCGTGGCCCGGCCCGGAGATGAAGATCATGTCCAGCTCGCGGGCCCGGATCAGCCGGTTCAGGTGTGTCCAGACGAGGGTCTGGCCGGGATCGGTGCCCCAGTGGCCGAGCAGCCGGCGCTTTACCTGGCCGATCTCGAGCGGCTGCTTCAGCAGGGGATTGTCGCGCAGGTAAAGCATGCCCGCGCACAGGTACAGGGAGGCACGCCAGTACGCGTCCATCGCCTCGAGCTCTTGTTCGGAGAGCGGTCCGTCGGCCGCGTGTGATGGGCTCATCCGGTGCCACCTCGCAGGGAAAACGTCCGTGTCCGCCGGCCCGGGCGATGCCGACGGGTCCGCATACCACCCCTGATCGGGTGAGAGTATGGACTCGCTGCCGGTCGCGGTGGTTCACGGGCCAGCCATACGTGACTCCCGGCCACGGCCGTCATGGGCAAGGATAGACCAGGGTGGTCCGGCCGTGGCGGCCCGGTCATCCGGCGGGACGGCACGATACTGATAGACTGGGGCGCAGCAACCCGCATGTTCGGCACCGGACGGTGCCCGGAGGGCCGCTCGCATGGCGAAATTCGGCGTCGGTCAGCCGGTCTCGCGCCTCGAGGGCGCGCGCCTGCTGACGGGACACGGGCAGTACGTGGCGGCCATCGATTTGCCGGACCAGCTGCACGCGCCGGTCACCGACACCGCGCGGGCCCTCGACCCGGATGCGCCGCGGGTACGCGAAGAGGCGCCCGGGAACCTGTGCATCGACTGGGAGAAGGGCGACGCGGAGGCGGCCGGGAAGGCATTCGCCGGGGCCGCGCGGACACCTTCCTGGGTGACGTGCACGGCCGCGACCACGTCAGCCACGCCGGGATGGCACTGGACGAGGACGGGCACTTCCTGGGCCTGCGGGTGCGCACGATCGCCAGCCTCGGCGCCTGCCTGTCCAACTTCGCCCCCTTCATCCCCATCGAGGCGGGCGCCGGGATGCTGGCCGGCTGCTATGCGATGCCCGCGGCGCACGTATCGGTGCGCGGCGCCTTCAGCAACACCGCGCCGGTGGACGCCTACCGCGGTGCCGGGCACCCGGAGGCGGCGTAGCTGCTGGAGCGACTGGTGGACAAGTGCGGTCGCGAGACCGGGCTCGGCCCGGTGGAAATCCGGCGGCGCAACTTGATCCGCCCGGAGCAGATGCCGTACACCACCGCCCTGGGGGTCACCTACGACAGCGGCGACTTCGCCCGCAACATGGACGATGCCCTGGAGATCGCCGCCCGGGAGGGCTTCCAGGCGCGCCGGCGTGCGTCCCGCGGCCGCGGGTGCCTGCGCGGCATCGGCATGGCCACCTACATCGAGGCCTGCGCGGGCGGCTTCCCGGAGTCGGCCCGGATGCAGGTCAACGCCGACGGCGGCGTCAGCGTGATGATCGGCACCCAGTCCAACGGCCAGGGGCACCAGACCGGCTACACCCAGATCGTCTGCGAGCAGCTCGGCGTGTCGCCGGAGCAGGTGACCATCGTGCAGGGCGATACCGACCGGATCGCGCAGGGCGCCGGCACCGGTCGCCCCCGGTACGCGCCTGGCCACCCCCTAGCGGTAGTCGGCCAGGATCTCGTCCAGCGCGTCGCTGCCCGGGCAGAGGTCCCCGAACGGCAGCCCGGCCAGCGGCGTGGACGCCGTGTCCATGACCTCGTGGAGATCCCGGCTCCCGGGATCGATGTGCAGCAGGCCGGTGGCCACCTCGCCGGCGTCCTGCCGGGCACGCACGTAGGCGTAGGCGGCGTCGCGGTCGGTGGGGTCGTAGTCTTCGGGCACCTTGCGGAATCGCACCACGCTGCCGTCGTGCATGGGCACGTCCCGGACCGTCCCGGCCTCGTAGTCGGCGGTGATCTCGCGGCGCCGGGGCACGAAGTCGACCGCGACCTCTTCCACCTCGTGCTCGCGGGTGTAGGCGTAGCTCTTGGTCGAGCCCTCGTGGTCGTTGAAGGTGACGCAGGGGGAGATCACGTCCACCAGGGCCAGGCCGCGGTGACGGATGCCCGCCTCCAGGATCGGCACCAGCTGGGCCTTGTCCCCGGAAAAGCCCCGCGCGACGAAGGTCGCGCCCAGCGACAGGGCCAGGAGCACGGGGTCGATGGCACGCTCATGGTTGACCTCGCCGCTCTTTGCCACCGCGCCCTCGTCGGCCGAGGCGGAGAATTGGCCCTTGGTCAGGCCGTACACGCCGTTGTTCTCCAGCACGTAGAGCATATTCACGTTGCGCCGGATCACGTGGCCGAGCTGGCCCAGCCCGATCGACAGCGAGTCGCCGTCGCCGCTGATCCCGATGTAGACCAGATCCCGGTTGGCGGCGTTGGCGCCCGTGGCGATGGACGGCATGCGCCCGTGCACGGCGTTGAAGCCGTGGGCCTGGCTGATGAAGTAGGTCGGGGTCTTGGCCGAGCAGCCGATGCCGCTCAGCTTGGCGACCCGGTGGGGCGGGACCGAGAGCTTCCAAAAGGCCTCGATCACAGCCGCGGTGACGGAGTCGTGGCCGCAGCCGGCGCACAGGGTCGACATGCTGCCCTCGTAGTCGCGCCGGGTCAGGCCGAGCTCGTTGGCCTCCAGCGAGGGATGCCGCACGCGGGGCTTGCGGATGTAGGTCATGGCCGGCGTCCTCCTTCCTCCCGGGGGGCCGAAGCGGCTTGCGTGCCGGATAACGCGCCGCCCGTCCGGCGCTGCCTCGATTCCGCCCCAAGGCGCCCCAGGTGGGCCCGGACGTCGTCGGTCACCTGCGCGGCCCCCAGCGGAACGCCGCCGTAATGGCGGATGGAAACCAGGCGGTCCTTCGGCACCCGCGTTTCGGCGACGAGCAGGTGCCGGAGCTGCGCGTCGCGATTCTGCTCCACCACGAAGACCGTGTCATGCTCCAGCAGGAAGGCTTCCACCTCCTCGCTGAACGGAAATGCCCGCACCCGCAGGTAATCGATCTCGATGCCCTCCTGCGCGAGCAGATGGCGCGCCTCGCGGCAGGCCGCGTTGCAGCCGCCCACGCACACCAGGGCCAGGCGTGCTCCCGCCGTGCGCCCGACGACCGGGCCGGGCAGATGCCCCGCTGCGGCGCGATGCTTGCGATCGAGCCGGTCGACCACCTCCGTGTAAGGGCCGGCGTCCTCCGTGTAGCGGCCATCGCTGTCGTGCCCGGAGCCCCGCGTGAAGAAGGCGCCGCGGGGATGGGTGCCCGGCAGGGTCCGCCAGGGGACGCCGTCGCCGTCGACGTCCGCGTAGCGCCGGAACGCGGCGCCGCCCTCCAGCTCTTCGGCACCGAGCACCTTGCCCCGGTCGGGACGGTAGCTCTCGTCCCACTCCAGCCGGGGAACCACCCAGTCGTTCATGCCGATGTCGAGGTCGGAGACCACGAACACCGGCGTCTGGAAACGGTCGGCGAGGTCAAACGCGGCGACCGCGAGCTCGAAGCACTCGGCCGGGTCCGCGGGAAACAGGGCGATGTGCCGGGTGTCGCCGTGGGAGGCATACGCGATTGGCAGGAGATCCCCCTGCTGGGTCCGGGTCGGCATCCCCGTGGAGGGGCCGGTACGCTGGACGTCGAACAGCACCAGCGGGATCTCGGTGTAATAGGCGAGCCCGATGAACTCCGACATCAGGGAGATCCCCGGGCCGCTGGTGGCGCTGAAGGCGCGAGCCCCCATCCAGCTCGCGCCCACCGCCATGCCGGCGGCTGCGAGCTCATCCTCCGCCTGGATCACCGCGGCGCGGAGGCTGCCGGTGTCGGGATCCCGGCGGTAGCGCCGGGCATAGCGCTCGAACGCCTGCACCAGGGACGTCGACGGGGTGATGGGGTACCAGGAGGCCACCGTGGCTCCGGCATAGAGGCAGCCCAGGGCCGCGGCCGTGTTGCCGTCGATCAGGATCGCGTCCCGATTTGCGTCCATCGCGCGCAGCCGCGTCGGGAGCGGGCAGTCGAAGTGCTCGCGGGCGTAGTCCCAGCCGAGGTCGAAAGCCTGGTAGTTGGCCTCGAGCAGCTCCTTCTTCTTCGCCCCCAGGCCCTCCTCCAGCACCGCCCGCACGACCTCCCGGCCAATGTCCAGCAGCGCGGCGACGGCTCCCACGTAGCCCATGTTCTTCATCAGGATCAGGGTGCGCGATCCGCGGAACTGCTCGGCCCCCATGCGTGCCAGCGGAATGCCCAGAAACGTGACGTCGTCGCGGCGCAGCTCGGGCGCGAGCGGCCGCGAGTCGTCGTAGAGCACCCAGCCCCCGGACCGGATTCCGGCGATGTCCTGGCGGTAGGTCGCGGGATTCATCGCCACCACGAGGTCGTAGTCCGGGCTGCGCGCGGTCCAGCCGTCGCCGTTGGCCCGGATCTCGTACCAGGTCGGAAGGCCCTGGATGTTGGACGGGAAGACGTTCTTCCCGGTGACCGGGATGCCCATGCGGAAAATGGATTGCATGAGCAGGCGGTTGGCGCTGGCGGATCCCGTGCCGTTGGCGGTGGCGATCCGGATCGCCAGGTCGTTGATGCGGGTCCGGGGCGCGCCCGGTGCGGGCGCCGGGGGCGCGGTCTCCTGTTCGGTAGGCATGTTCACGTGGTCTCCACTCGCATCCAGCGGACGGGGTGTTCCCCTCCGGCCGTGAGCCCGGCGTAGGGGAGCTCCAGCTCGGACCGCCGCATGTCCCAGGCGGCCGTGGGGCAGCGCTCGGCGCACAGGCCGCAGTGGATGCACAGATCCTCGTCCTTGATCATGCGGCGGCCGGTCTGCGGCAGGGTCTCCGAGACGTACAGCGGCTCTTCCGGGTTCAGGGGTGGCGCCGCGAGCCGCGCCCTGACCTTTTCCTCCGGGCCGTCCTCGGTGATGGTCAGGCACGAGAGCGGGCACACGTCCACGCAGGCGTCGCACTCGATGCACAATTTCGGCGTGAAGTACGTCTGAACGTCGCAGTTCAGGCAGCGCTCCGCCTCGCGCAGGGTTTGCGCGAGGTCGAACCCGAGCTCCGCCTCGACGTCCAGCCGGGTCCGGCTGCGGTCGAAGTCCGCGTGGCGCATGCGCGCCCGGGCCGCCTCGTCGTAGTCGTTGGAATAGGCCCACTCGTGCAGCCCCATCTTCTCGCTCAGCAGGTTCATGCCGTGCGCCGGACGCTGCTCGAGCGGACGGCCCTCGCAGTGGGCGTGGATCGAGATGGCCGCCTGGTGGCCGTGCTCCACCGCCCAGATGATGTTCTCCGGACCCCGGGCGGCGTCACCGCCGGCGAATACTCCGGAGCGGGTGGTCTGGAAGGTGGTTGCGTCCACCACCGGCATGTCACGGCGGTCGAAGTCGATCCCCAGGTCGCGCTCGATCCAGGGGAACGCGTTGTCCTGGCCGATCGCCAGGATCACCTCGTCGCAGGCAACCGTGACCACGTCGTGAACCGTCTTTTGCAGGCGGCCGTCCGGGCCCTCGCTCCAGCTCACGCGCTCGAATTCCATGCCGACCAGGCGGCCCTTTTCCACTAGGTACCGCGCCGGCGAATGGTTCTCCACGATCTGCACGCCCTCCGCCTCGGCGTCCTCGAGCTCCCACGGGGACGCCTTGAACTGGCTGCGATCCTTGCGCGCCATGATGCGAACGTCGGACGCGCCCAAGCGCATGGCCGTGCGGCAGCAGTCCATCGCCGTGTTGCCGACGCCGATTACCAGCACCCGCTGGCCTACCCGGGTGACGTGGCCGAAGCGGACCGATTCCAGCCACTCGATGCCGACATGGATGCGGTCGGTCTCGTGCCGCCCCTCCAGTTCCAACTCCTTGCCGCGCGGGGCGCCCGAGCCGATGAACACCGCGTCGTAGGGGCCACCCATCTCGCCCGCCAGCAGCGCGCCCAGGCTGTCCACCGGTGTTCCGGTCCTGAGGTCGACGCCCATGTCGGTAATCTGGCGGACCTCATCCCAGAGCACTTCCGCCGGCAGCCGGAACTCCGGGATGTTGGTCCACATCAGGCCGCCCGGCCGTTCGAGTTTCTCGAACATCGTGACCTCGTAGCCCAGCGGCAGCAGGTCGTTGGCCACGGTGAGCGATGCCGGTCCGGCGCCGATGCAGGCGATGCGCCGGCCGTTGCCGGTGTCCGGGATGGCCGGAAGCAGGTCGTCGATCTCACCCCGGTGGTCGGCGGCCACCCGCTTGAGGCGGCAGATCGCCACCGGTTCGCCGTCGATCCGGGTCCGGCGGCAGGCGGGCTCGCAGGGCCGATCGCAGGTGCGCCCGAGAATACCCGGGAACACGTTCGATTTCCGGTTGAGCATGTAGGCGTCGGTGTAGCGTCCGGCCGCGATCAGCCGGATGTACTGGGGGACGTTGGTGTGAGCCGGGCAGGCCCACTGGCAATCCACCACCCGGTGGAAGTGCTGCGGATCCGATACGTCGGTCGGCTTCATGGTGCTCCCGGTGCGCCAGCGAACGTGTGGTAGCTGTTACCGCGGCGACGACAGTCCATGGGCTGCTTTACGCCGCCGCCTTGCGGCCGAACGGGCACACGCCCATACGGACCTGAGGGCCACGAGCGGAGCCGGGGCAGGGCAGGAAGCCAGTCATAGTCGAGGTGGCGCATTCACTCGGAAAGCTGGTCATGGTGCCCGGAACCGGGAACCGGACGATCGTCGGGCCCGCGGCCGGTCGCTTTTTGCGTTTACTCTTGTAGCCTAACCAAAAGCGCATGGCAACCGCCATCCGGGGGGTATTGTACCGCGATTCGCCTCGCGCCTGCTGCGGACGCGAACCGGCGCTTGCCCACCCACCATGGCTGGAGCACGGCTTGGCAGTGGAGCCGCGTCGCCTTACATTGCCGGTAGACCCGCGCCAACAGGGGAAAGGAAATGCCCGACAGTATCCAGTTCGTCCGCCACGTGCAGAAATCCCGGCTCCACAATCCGCTGATGGAGGGCAAGCTCGACACGCAGGAGATCGAGATCCGCCGCGACCCCCTCACCGGGGCACAGAGCGTGTTCAATCCGCGCCTGGAGGACAAGGTGGCGATGTTCTTCGGCGAGAGCGACCCGGCTTTGATCGAGAAGCTGGCGAAGGAGAGCGAGCCGCGCTGCTTCCTCTGCGGGGATCGCTGGCAGGAAATGACCCCGACCTACAACGATGCCGAGCTCCCGGAAGGCCGCATCCAGGTCGGCGAGGCGGTGCTGTTCCCGAACCTGTTCCCGGCCGCCCAGGTGCACGCCGTGATCCGCGTCGGCGACCGGCATTACGTGCCGCTGGCGGAGTTCGAGGCCGCCCCGGTGGTCGAGGCGCTGCAGGCCTCGCTGCAGTTCGCCCGCTCGATCGGCGAGCGCGACCGCAGCGTGGAGTACCTGACCACCAACGCCAACTACCTCGGCCCCGCGGGGGCGAGCATCGCCCACCCGCACTTCCAGGTCATGGGAGGCGACCTCCCGTTCAGCTACATGGAAACCGTGTTCCTTGCGGCGCGCCGTCACTTCGAGGCGAACGGCAGCTGCTACTGGACCGACCTGGTCGAGCTGGAGAAACGCACCGGCGAGCGCTACATCGGGGCCACCGGCCCGGTGGAGTGGATCGCCTCGTTCTCGCCGCGGGGCACCAACGAGGTCATCGGCGTGCTGCCGCGGCGCACCAGCTTCCTGGAGATGGACGATGCCGACGCGGCGGGTCTCGGGCAGGGCCTGGTGGACGTGCTGCACGCCTATGCCGACATGGGCGTGTCCACCTTCAACTTCGCCGTCTACTCGGGACGCCTGCACGAGCGCGACGACGCCCTCCGGTGCTTCGTGCGGGTGATCTCGCGCCAGAACCTGTACGAAAACTACCGCACGGACGACTTCTTCCTGCAGAAGCTGCTGCGCAACGAGCTGATCCTGACCACGCCGGAGGTGTTGGCGGAGACCGTGCGTTCGCGGATGGACCGGCGCCCGGCCTAGTCCGGGGACGGCAGCCGCGCTGGTGCTCGGTGACCCGGTGCGCTCCCCGGCCCGCCCGGTGTGGTCACCGGTACACATTATCGTAGGGCGGCAGGCCGAGCTTCACCGCCGAGCAGGCCAGCGCCACGACCCGGGACCTGCTGCCGCGGGACTCGTACAGGGCGTACGTCGACTTGGCAACGCCCAGCAGGCGCGCGGCCTCTTGCTGGGAAACGCGTCGGCGTCGCCCAAGCGGCTTGAGCGACAGGCGCCAGCGACGGAATTCGTCGGCGGTCATCATCGTTTCGCGATCCTTGACGTTGCGCCTCCGGGCCTGACCGGGATCCCGGTCAGGCTTCCGGGTGTGGGTTGCTGCCGTTGACCTCGCGGCGGGTTCCGAGCGCCGCGGGGACGTCTTCCGGCACGCGCGGTGCCCGCGCCGCCGACATCGAGGCCGCCCGCCGGGGCGTGAAAGTGAACCCCTCCGCCGCCGGCGTCGCGGTACGGGCCCGATAGCGCCACGGGGTGATCCACATCTGGTACAGGCTGACGACCATCATCACCGTCACCGAGAGCACGAAGGCGCCCCCCGCCACGATCGTCTCGTAGACGAAGCCATAGTAGTGGTGGGTCAGGAACCACCCGGCGACGTCGACCGGAAACGCGATGAACGGCAGCACGCACCAGAAGATCCGCCAGCGCAGCGAGATGGTCGAGTGCACGAAGATGAACCCGATCAGCCAGAACACGGGCAGCAGGCCCATCATGTGGATATGCGCCATGCCGATCAGGGTGTTGGTGCTCATGCCCGGACCGTAGTAGCCGTCGGCGATGTCATGCGGCGTGATGAGCAGCCCGGTGGTGCCCATGTGGCTGACGACCATATAGCTCAGGGCCATCAGGATCCCCAGCCCGGCGAAGAGCAGGGTAGCGGTATTGAGCGCCTTGAACTCGGGGCGCAGGTTCGGTAGCCGATTCACGATTGTTGCTCCTTGGGACTATCCGTGGTTGTGCGGTCCGGCGTTGCCGTGGCAGCCGCGGTGGATGCTGGAGAAGTAGGCAGCGATGTCTTTGATCTGCTGCTCGGAGAGCCCCGATGCCATGCTGTGCATGGTCGCGTTCTTGCGTTCCCCGTTCTTGAACCTGTTGAGTTGTGTGACGAGGTACTGGTAGTTCTGCCCGGTGAGGTTGGGGTAGCTGCTGTTGACCGCGTGCCCCTTGTTTCCGTGGCAGGCGGCGCACATGGGGGAAATGGCCTTGCCCTTGGCGGCGCTCGGTTTCGCCAGTGCCGGGGTGGCACTCAGTGCTGCCAGCAGGGGCAGCAGCACCCACGGGGTGCAGCGGTGGATCCAGTGCCGGCCTTTGCTGCGGCCGGTTTGAATGCGAGAGTGATGGGTGAACATTGGGCGGTTCCGATAGCTGGGCGAGAGTGGCGACGGTCCGGGTACGGCGCGACCGGCCCCGGGGTCACTGGATGCTGCGGCTGAACGTGGCGATCTCGTGCCCGCCCTTCGCGGGATTGGCGATGCCGAGCCGGACCGTGTAGCTCCCGGGGGGCATCGGGACCAGCGTCTCGTAGGTCACGTGCCCATTGATCCGCACCGGATACATCGCCTGCCGCGTTCCCTGCCAGCTGTGGCTGGGGCGTACCGTCGCGGTCAGCTGGAGGTGGTGTAGCTGCCGGCCGTCCCGCCGGGTATACACGGCGGCGCTGAGGACCTCACCGGAGCCGCTCTGGACCGCAACGCTGCTGGAAATCGGCGCGGAATCGTGGCGACGTGCATAGCCGCGGTCGAGCGCCCGGAGCGCTGCCGTCCCGGCAAGCTGGTTCACCGGCATGATGCCCAGCGTTACCCGGTAGTGCGGGGTGTGCACCACTCCCGGGTCTGGCCCCGGGGCGGCGGTCGCGGCGGCGGGAAGGCACAGCAGCACGCCGATGGTCAACAGGGAAGTCCGGACATGGAGTGGAAGTCTGTGGCATAACGGATCCATTAGTAGACTCCTAGGTAGACAGTATAAGACTATATCCAGAAAGTGAACAGGACGAGGAACAGAAATCTCATAGCCTGACACCCACTCTTTCCTCGTACGACTGCATTTATCCGCCAAAAAATCCTTACAATACGCCTTTCTCAAGGCAATCCGGGTGACAGGGATCCTCGCGGCTCAGGAAGCCTGAGGCATAAGGAGGTGTCTACGGAAAGAGTGTATTAAGTCTATTATTTGGTCTATTGATCTGGATCAAGAAGAGCGATCGTTGACAAATAAACAAGAACTTAGAGTCGGCTATTTTGGACGAAGTCTACTGTTGTATCACGAGTCTCGCATCCGTCTCCCGCCAGCGGGCCCAGATCACGGATCGAGTCCGGCCAGGCCGTATCGTCGTCGCGCCACTCAGGCAGAGCGAGGCCCAGGGACAGCGCGTCCCGCCGAAAGCGCAACCACGCTTGACTCGGGGAGGCAGCGGGGGATGGGCACGGGGGAGGTGCGGTGGGTATGTGGCGCGCGAGGCAGGGCGGGGAGGACACCATCCGGGGCCTGGAGGTGAACAACAGGTCGATCTTGCCTGCAACACGCCCGACGGAGCGGGCGGCAACTACAACCACACGGTCATGCGGTACGCTGCTGTTCGCCTTCCGATCCCCTGCATCCTCCCGCCAAGGAATCCCCTTGCGGCATCCCCACCGGGGCGCCGCTCCTCACGTGCACCATGGGGAGTCCGGCGAAGGGCGGGGATCTGGACGAATGCGAACAGCAGGACCGGGCACGAGCGCAGCGACGCGCCGGCGGAACGTGCTCCGCTAGCGCCCGCCGCGGCCGGCCCGGGAGGAGTCACCCACGATGCTCCTCAGGGTATGGTTCTCGAGCATCGTCTCGGCCAGCAGGTCCCGGAGTTTGCGATTCTCCTCCCTGAGCGTCTCGATGTCCGTCGGCCCAGTGTCTCCGGCGCCGTAGTGCCTCGCCCGCCACTTGTAGAAAGTGGCCTTGCTCATACCGTATTTCTCACAAAGCTCGGCCGCGCTGACACCCGATCGATACTCTTCCAGGATCATCTCTACCTGATCCCTGGAAAACTTCCTCCGTCCCATGCTCCACCTCGTCCGCTCCGGCAGGCCGACCGCCCCGGGCGCCTGGCGCGAAGCGGTGGTGCTGTTTATGGCGTACCCGGCACGCCGGGAACACTGTTATGTACGTTGATTCACTTTACTAAAAGTTGACCTATTCTCCAATGGATTGTTCCGGATTCTGTAGAGTTAACGAGACATGCTGGACGGATGCCTATTCTGCCCATACCGGTACCGCCCGCTCGTGAAACGCCACTTCGTCCGCGCCGGGGCCCACGGCAAATGGGACGGGCCCGCGGCGCTGCTGCTTCCTGCAGCGCGCACGCGGCCGGGCGGCGTGCGCGCGCTGGCCCTGCGCAGCGTTTCCGGTGCCATGCCGCTGCTGATCTTCCGCGACCCCGGCCGGACACCCGCGATGCGCGTGGTCGACGCAAGCGACCTGATGGAGTGGCTCGGCAGCCTGCATGCTGGCAGCGAACCGCGCGGCGCGAGCTGAGGCGGAACCCGGCACGGAGCCAATATCGTACAATCGGAGTTTTGCCGCATGCGGACATGGCTGGTCAGGGAAGCGGCCGGCATGGTTTCGCGGCGGCCCGCCACACCGGGAAGCCACATGGATTCAAGCGCCGCTCAGCGGTCCGAGGCCGCCGCGATTCCGCTGGGTCGCCTCGGCGGCATGGGCTGGGCACATTTCCTCAACGATGGTGCCGCCAATTACCTTCCCGGCGTACTGCCCGCGATCCTGGTGTCGCTGAACCTGTCGGTGGCGCTGGCCGGGACCGTGATGGCGGCGCTGCTCATGGGCCAGGCCCTGCAGCCGCTGGTGGGCATCCTCGCCGATCGCACCGGGGGACGCGCGACGATCGTGCTGGGGCTCGCCGGATCATCGCTCGGAGGGGCGCTGGTGGGGTTCGCGCCCGGTTTCTGGTCCTTGGTCGGGGTGCTGATCCTGATCGGGGTATCCAACTCCTTCTTCCATCCCCAGGCACTGGCCGGGGTGCGCCAGCTCGGCGGCCCCCGGCCCGGCACCACAATGTCGGTATTCCTGGTGGGCGGCGAGGTCGGCCGCGGAGTATGGCCGGCGCTGGCGAGCTGGGTGGTTACCGGCTGGGGCCTGTCGGCGCTGTGGGTGCTGGCGTTGCCGGCCCTGGCGACTCTGCCGCTGCTGCCCCGCTGGGCGCCCGACCTGCCGCCGCGCCACCCGGACGCCCGGCCGGTGCGCTGGCGGCGCCACGCCGGGCCGATGGCCCTGCTGGTCGTCTTCTCCATGCTGCGCTCGGTGATGATCCTGTCCGTGGTCACGTTCGTGCCGGTGATGTGGAGCCGCTCGGGCGGCTCGCTGGTGACCGGCGCCAGCTTCATCACGGTGATGCTGCTGGTCGGCGTGATCGGCAACCTGGGCGGCGGCCGGTTGGCGGACCGCGTCGGCCGCCGGCCGGTGCTGGTGGCGGCCATGGCCGTGTCGGTGGTGATGCTGGCCAGCTTTTTGCTCACCGGCGGGATCTGGCTCTGGCTGACCCTGGCGGTGCTCGGGGTAAGCCTGTTTGCCACGCTGCCGCTGGGGATCCTGATCGCGCAGGACATCCTGCCCGAGAACCGCTCGCTGGGTTCGGGGCTGGCGCTGGGGCTGTCCAACGGGCTTGCCGCGCTCGGGGTGATGCTGCTGGGCCCGGCCGCCGCGGCCTGGGGCATCACCGCGCCGCTGTGGGTGGCGGTCGCCTGCGGCGTGGTGACGGTGCCGCTGGCGTTGCTGCTGCCCGAGCACCGGCCCGGCTAGCGTCCCGCCTCCTGGCGCAGGCTGGTGGCCTGGTCGAGGCCGGCCGCGACCGCCGGAAGGATGCCGCGCTCGACGTAGACGGGTCGGGCGATCTCGCGCAGCGCCGGCAGGCGACGACCAAAGGCCACGGCACCCGCCAGGCAGATCACGCCGCAGCCGAGAATGCTCGTGGGTGCTCCCACCCGCGTCGCAACGGCGCCCGCGGCGAGGCTGCCGAACGGGGCCATGCCCATGAATGCCATGGTATAGAGCGCCATGACCCGGCCCCGCATCTCCTCGCGCACCAGGGTCTGGATCAGGGTATTGCTGGCAGCCATGTGGGCCATGAAGCCGATGCCGGTGAACACCGAAGTACAGCCGGTATTGACCGCGGTCATTGTGGGGGATTCCCGTGGGTGCAATATCAGCCTGTTACACACGGAGTGCGACACATGCGGTGGAAAGTCTCGTACCTGGTGGCTGCAGCGGTGGCCGCGCTGCTCGCGGTGGCCTCGCTGGCCGTGGTAACCCGCCCCGAGCCCCGCCCCGGAGCGGGCTATGGCGGAATGATGCGGGGCGCCATGATGGGGCGAGGCATGATGATGGGGCAGGGTATGATGCAGCCTGCGGCGCCTTCCGCTGACGGCCAGCGGCAAGGCAATGGTGCCGCCGGCCGCCTGGCCGGCTACGTGCAGCAGCAGGGCCTGTCGTGCATGGGCTGCCACGCGCTGACCGGGCGGCTCGCCGCCCCCTCGTTCACCGAAATTGCCGGTCGCTACGCCGGCCAGCCGCAAGCCCGGGCGACGCTGGCCCGGTCCATCGAGCAGGGGGTGGCCGGCAAGTGGCCGGGCTATACCCCGATGCCGGCAGGTCTCGCCGCACCGGACCAGGCCCGCGAGCTGTCCGGCATGATCCTGGATCTGGGGCAGTAGCGGCGGCAGTTCCCGGCGACCCCTGAGCGGGTTCGCGTCGTCGCATCAGGTCGGCGCCGTCCGCGACAACCGCAGCAATGCGTGGACCGGGCCGGTATCCGGAGTCGTCGCCCGACGAATCAATCCCCGAGGGGTCCTCCGTGCTGCCGCCGTTGCCGTCCTGCATCGACCGGTCCTCCCCGGACTCGTCCCGCTGCGTCTGCCGGTCGCCGGCTCCGAGGTCCTCCTGCATGCCGCCGTGTGTGCTCCATCCGGGGTCCGGTACCAGCCGGTCAGCCGGGGCTCGCGTCTTGCAGATATTCCGAAGCGGCACGATCTGCCCGGAAGCGGCCCATGGGGGTGTGCCGGCGGGCGCGCCGGAGCGGCCGTACCGGCTATGCTGACGGCGTGGTCGGAAGGAGGGGACGTGATGCTGCACCGTTTCGAAGACCGTTCACAGGCACTGATTTCGCCCCGGCGTTTTCTCCAGCGGATGCTCGGGTTCCTCGGGATCGCGCTGGCAATAGACGTCATGGTGGTCACGCTGGGCGCACTGGGCTTCCATCACTTCGAGAGCCTGACCTGGACCGGCGCGGTGCTCAACGCCACGCTCATTATCACCGGCAACGGCCCGCTGGTGCCGATGCACTCGGAGGCCGGCCGCCTGTTCGAGACCGGCTACGCCCTGTTCGGCGGCATCACCTTCATCGCCGTGGTCTCCGTCGTGCTGGCACCCATGTTCCACCGGGTCCTGCACGCGTTCCAGCTCGGCGTGAGCGACCAGCCACCGCCCGCCTGAAAGGCCCGTGGGTGACACGGATCAACTCCGTGCAGCACGGGCAAGCGACAATGGAGGCAGTCGGAGCGCCGGCGATGCCGGTGCCCGGGAGCCGCGGGGTCGCAGGGTTGTGTGAGCTCTTCGCCATGAGCAGCCGGCTGCCGGCGGGGGTGCGTTTCTCCTTCCGCGAGTTCGCCGCGCACGGCGGACTGAGCGGACCCCACGCCGACGGCTGGGGGATCGCCTGGTACGAGGACCGGGACGTGCGCGTCATGCGCGAGCCGGTCCCGGCCGCGCGCAGCGCCTGCGTCCGCTTCGTCGAGGCCAACGACCTCGAGGCGACGCTGGTGCTCTCCCATATCCGGCGGGCCACGCGCGGACGCGTGTGTCTGGCCAACACCCAGCCGTTCGCCCGCGAGTTGGCGGGATACATGCACGTATTCGCGCACAACGGCGACCTGCCGGAGCTCGATCACGCCCTGGTCGCGCCGGCGGGCGCGGCGTTCCACCCGGTCGGCCAGACCGATTCGGAGTATGCGTTCTGCACCCTGCTCGAAACGCTGCAGGCGGCCTGGAAGCGGTGCGCCGGGCCGCCGCCGCTCGATCAGCGCCTCGCGGTGATCGCCGCGTTCGCCGAAAGGCTGAGGCGCCTGGGACCGGCCAACTTCCTCTACGCCGACGGCGACGCGCTGTTCGCGCACGGGCACCGGAGGCGGCACGACGACGGAGTCCGCCCGCCCGGGCTGTGGATGCTGCGCCGCCGGTGTCGCGAGCCGGGCCAATACCGGCCCGACGGCGTCGCCATCAGCTCAACGACCGGGGATCAGGAAGTCGTCCTGCTGGCGAGCGTGCCGCTGAGCGACGAGGGCTGGTCACCGCTGGCCGAGGGCGAGGTGCTCGCGCTTCGCCGCGGCGCCGTCGTGGGTCGGCTGTCCCCCCTGAGCGTTCCCGCGGACCCGGCCCGGGGCGCCGCCCGTTGGAGCGCTCCTGGCGGTGTGCCGGGCCCGGCGCGGGGTCAGTAAAACTCGTACTCCAGCCGCGCCACGACGGTATCGCTGGCGGCGGCATGACTGGCGCCGAACAGGACGACCACGCTGTAGCGCAGGCTCGAGGTGCCGCCGGTCAGCACGCGCCCGGTCAGGCCCGGTCCGACCTGGTTGCGCGGGCGGCCGTAGTTGCCGATCGTCCCGACCGGCTCGCCGTAGGCTTCCACCACCGGCGACAACCGGGGCCGCCAGCGGTACTCCGCCCGCGCGCGGTAGCTCAGCTCCACGCCGGGCGCCGCGTTGCTCCCGTACTGGTGCGCCGCCAGCAGGTTGAGCGTGGCGGTCACGCGGCCGAAGTCCTTTTCGATGCTCGGGCCCAGCTTGACCTGGTAGGGATCGTGGCTGAAGCGCGGGATCTCGTTCTCGTTGACGATGCCGACGTCGGCCCAGTATTTGCCCTGCGGCGTCAGCTGGAAGCGGTTCTCCCACTCGAATTCTTCGAGCTTCAGCGTCTCTCCATACTCCTGCTCGGCGGTCGCGTAGACCTCGGTGGCCCAGCGGTTCGTGAACGTGTGACCGACGGCCACCTTTGCGCCCTTCCGCGCACCGGCCTCCGGGCCGGCACCACCGCTGGTCCAGCCCCGGGCCTCGAGCTCGGTTTCGCCTCGTGTCACGGTCGGCGAGTAGACCTTGTAGTCGCCGGCGCGGGCCCGCGGCGCGAGCAGCAGCAGCGGGAGGCCGGAGAGCACCACCAGGGCCGCGGCGCCCGCGTGACGACCGCGAAGACGCACCCGCCCGCTCTTGATCAGCATCGCGCCGCCGATGACGGCGAAGCTGCCGAGCCAGGCGATCACCTGGGTCAGGGAGGGTGTCGGCGTATAGCCGACCAGCGCGCCCAGGCTGCGACCCAGGATGCCCTGGCCGCTGAGCAGCCAGGACGTGTTCCACACGTTCGGCACCAGGGCCGGCAGGTAGCCGGACTGCACCAGGAACTCGATGCCGCGCGCGAGCATGCCCGCGGCGATCAACAGGATCACGATGCCGCTGACCTGGAACAGGCGCTTGAGCGGGATGCGCGAGAGGCCGGCGAACAGCACGAAACCCACGGACGCGCCGCAGGCCAGCCCGATCAGGCTGCCTCCGAGCAGCTGCATTCCCCCGGCGCCGCTGGCCGCGATGCCGAACAGGAACAGCGCCACCTCGGAGCCCTCGCGCATCACCGCCAGCGCGGTCACCGCGACCAGCACCGTGACCGGCTCGTTGCCAGCCGCGACCTCGCCGCCCAGCGACTTGAGCCGCGAGGTCATCTCGCGGCCGTGCTCCGCCATCCACACGTTGTGCCAGGCGAGCATCAGGCCCGCGGCGCCCAGGACGCCGGCCTCGAACAGCTCCTGCCCGGTGCCATGGGCCAGGCGCGAGAGGACGTCGATGCCGGCGGCGACTGCCGCCGCGCCCGCGACCCCGAGTGCGACGCCCGCGGTGACATAGCGCCCGCGCCGTGGCAGGCCCTTGACCGCGGCGGCCACCACCCCGATCACCAGGGCCGCCTCCAGCACCTCGCGGAAGACGATGACCAGCGCGCCGATCACTTGTCACCTCCCCGGGCGGCCACGACATGGCCGGTGGTGCCCTGGTTGAAGTCGTCGAAGATCTTGTACTTGCCCGGCGGGAGCGGGCCGACCCATACCGTCACCGTGGCGCCGGACGGAACCACCTTCTCCCGGTTGAGGTCGAAGCTTTCGAACTCGGAAGGCCGCTTGCGTTGGTTGCTCACCAGGAGCTTCACCCGCTTTCCGGCCGGCACGGTGGTGGTGGCCGGATCGAAGCTGTTGGCCTTGATGGCGATGTGGAAGGTGGGCGTGCCGCCCGCGAGGGCCGCGGCCGGGGCGAGCGCGATGACGAGGGTCAGGGTGGCGGCGCGCAGACGCATGCAACGGACTCCTGTGGTCGGACGGCCGTAGGGGCACGGCATGAATACGAATGATAACGATTCTTATTTATACTGCAAGACCCGGTCCGGTTACAATCATGAATTTCTGCAAGGCGGCCCGGCAGGACAGTCCGCGACCAGGGCGCGGGTCGTGCCTGATTCGGGAGGGGAAGCGGGAGGGCGTCCGCGCCGTCAGGAATGGATCTTCTCGCGCGATTGCGCGGCCGTTTCGGGTGGCGTGGTGGGCTCACCCGCGCCGGGTTGCTGCGAGTCATCCGTGGCGGTCACCTGGTACCCGACCGGGAGCAGGGAAATGCCGAACCGGCGCTGGACCGCGCCCCAGATGCCCCGCGGGAAGAAAAGCGCGAATCCCAGGGCCGCGGCACCGACCCCGATCAGGTACCAGACGCCGCTCGCGCCAAACCAGCTCTCCATGAGGAAGAAGATCACGGCACCGAGGATCGCGCCTTCGAAGGTGCCGATTCCGCCGACCAGCACCATGAAGATCATGTACGCGGTCCACTGCACGGAGAAATAGGCCTGCGGCTGGAAGGTGACCGAGGCGGCCAGCCACAGGGCTCCCGCCATCGCCGCCCCGACGGCGGCGAGCACGAAGATGATCCGCTTGGTGGCGAGCACCTTCACGCCCACCGAGCCGGCGGCGTCCTCGTCGTCCCGGATCGCCTGGACCGACGCCCCCACGCGGCTGCGCAGGAGCAGGAAGACCACGGCGAGCAGCGCCACCATGGCGCCGAAGGTGGTCCAGTAGTTCAATGCGTTGCGCAGGGCAGAGGGGAACGCGTTGAGCTCGATCAGGGAGGTCCCGGTCTCGCCGTTGACGATCGGATCAAGCGTCACGAGCAGGTGCGCAAGCGCCGCCAGCACCCACATGCCGATGGCGAACTCGCCCTCGCGCAAGCGGAGCATGAAGCTGGAGACGGGCAGCGACAGCAGGCCCACCAGGATCGCCGCGAGGAACAGCGACGCGTAGGGATCGATGCCGAAATTCGCGACCCGGATCGCCGCGTACGCGCCCAGGCCGAAGAACGCCTGCTGCCCGATCGAGATCAGGCCGCCGTAGCCGGCGAGCGCGTTCCACATGACTGCCAGGATCACGTAGACGTACAGCGTGCCCAGCTGGTCGACCACGTTCGCGCTGAACAGCAGCGGCCCGAACGCCAGCACCACCAGCACCGCCCCGGTGACGACGGTGGCAGCGAGGGAGGCTGGCGTCCAGCGGCGGATTCGCAAGGCGCTGGCGGCCGTGCTCATGCCGGGAGCCTCCGCAGCCACGCGGTCAGCCCGCCGACACGGAAGCTGCCCAGCGACACCCGGGCGACCAGCACGACCAAAAAGACCAGGTGCCCGGCGATCAGGAACCCCTGCGGGCTGAACTTGGCGCCGACGGTCTGCGACACCCCCAGCACGATGCCGCCCCCCAGCGTGCGCCAGAGCGAGCCGGGACCCCCGATGACGGTGGCCTCGAAGGCGAAGATGAGCTGCGCGGCGCCGGAATAGGGGCTGAACGTCGCGCGCATCCCCAGGAACATGCCGGCGATCCCGACGGTGACCATGGCGATGGCCGTGGCCACGGCGTTCACCCTGCGCGCGTTGATCCCGATCAGGCCCGCGGTGTCGGGGTCCTCCGCGGTGGCGCGGATCGCCCGCCCGAGCCGCGTACGCGACAGGAACAGGCTGAGCCCGACCAGCAGGCCCACCGCGACGGCGAAGATCAGCGCCGCGAGCTTGCCCACGTACAGGCCGCCGCCGACCGGCCAGCTGCTCCAGGAAAGGGAACCGATGTAGGGCGCCAGGGAACGGGTGTCGGCACCGAAGTGCTGGAACAGCAGGTTGTCGATCACCACGGCCAGACCGAAGGTGGCCAGGATCGGCACGAGAATCCCGACGCGTGCGCTCCGGTCCAGCACCGCGCGCTGCAGGATCCACCCGGCCACGGCCATCGCCGGCAGCACCGCGACCAGCGACAGGAACGGGTTGATGCCGAAACGATCGGCGAGCACCCACAGGGCGAAGCCGGCCATGACCGCGAGCGAGCCGTGCGCCAGGTTGATGATCCGCATCACCTGGAACATGAACGCCAGTCCGCAGGCGATCAGCGAGTAGTAGCCGCCCAGAAGCACACCCTGGAGCACCGGGTTGATCCACTCGCTCATGCCCGTGCTCCCGCCGCCCGTGCCCGCTCCAGCCCGAAGTACGCGTCCAGGATCCGCTCGCGCGGCATCTCGCCGACTTTCCCGGTGGTCGCGATCTCGCCTTCGAGCATGCAGATTACCCGGTCCGCCACGGACAGTGCCCGGTCCAGGTCCTGCTCCACCAGGAGAATGGTGGTGCCGGCGTCGATGAGCGCCTCCAGGGAGCCGTAGACCCGGTCCACGGCCGCCGGCGACAGTCCCAGGGACAGCTCGTCCAGCAGCAGGATCTCGGGATTGGTCATCAAGGCTCGGCTGATGGCCGTGGCCTGCTGCTCCCCGCCGGAGAGGTTGCCGGCGCGGCTGCGCAGCCGCGGGCCAAGGTTCGGGAAGACCTCCAGCACCGCCTCCAGGTTCCAGCGGCCGGCGCGCCGCACGGCGCCGGCCAGCAGCAGATTCTCGCGCACGGTCATGTCGCTGAACAGGCGGCGTCCCTCGGGCACCAAAGCGATGCCCCGCAGAACCCGCTCGTGGGCGGGGACGCCGGTGATGTCCGTGCCCTCCAGGACCACCCGGCCAGCGACCGGGCGGTGCGCTCCGGCGAGCGCCCGGAACAGGGTGGTCTTGCCGGCGCCGTTGGCACCGACGAAGGCGACGACCTCACCCCTGGCCACCTCGAAGCTGACCCCGCGCACCGCCTGCAGCAGGCCGTGACGCACGTCCAGGCGGTCCACCTCCAGGAAGCTCATCGGGCACCCCCGAGGTAGGCCTCGATCACGGCGGAGTCGGACATCACCTCTTCCGGGTCGCCGTCGGCGATTACCCGCCCGGCGTCCATGCAGACCAGGCGGCCGGTGACCTGCAGCAGCAGGTGCACGATGTGCTCGATCCACACGATCGCGATGCCGCGCCGTCGCAGCTCGCGGATGACGGCGACCAGGTCCGCCGCCTCCTCGTCGCTCAGGCCGCCGCCGATCTCGTCCAACAGCAGCACCTCCGGGTTCGTCGCCAGCGCACGCGCCAGCTCCAGGCGTTTCCGGTCCAGCAGTCCCAGGGTCTCGGCGCGCCGGTTGGCGAGCTTCATCATGCCGGTCAGGGCGAGCGAGTCGAGGGCGCCCTGGTAGGCGATCTCGCGGCTGTAGCGGCGGCTGTTGGCTGCCGCTACGAACACGTTCTCGAACACGCTCATGCCGTTGAAGGGCCGCGGGATCTGGTGGGTGCGCACGAGGCCCTGCCGGCAGCGCTCGGCTGCCGGCAGGGCGGTCACGTCACGCCCGCGGAACGTCACCGTGCCCGAAGCCGGGCTGAGAGCCCCGACCAGGACGCTGAGAAACGTCGTCTTTCCCGCTCCGTTGGGCCCCACGATGCCCACGGCTTCGTCCCCGTGCATGGAAAAGTCGACGTCCTGCAGCACCGGGAGTGCACCGAAATGCTTGTGCACTCCCCGGGCGGCGAGCACCGATTCGCGGCTTGCCTCGCTCACTCGAGCTGCTCCCCCCGGGTCAGGCGTTGTAGGGCACCAGCTTGCGCTGCACCGGCACGTTGGGATCATCGGCGTTGTCCACCGTGACCAGGTCGAGCTTGTACTTCGACCCGGCCGGCGCCTTGACCCACTGATCGCCGATGATCGGGGTGGTCGAGACGTTCGGCACGGGGCCGGTGTTGAAGTCGACCTTACCGACCATGGTCGTGGTGTTCAGGTCCGCGATCGCCTTGACCAGCTTCTCCTTGTCGTCCGGCGCGCCCGAGGCCTTGAGCGCCTCGTACCCCGCGTCCAGCAGCGACATCGACGCGCCCAGCTGCTGCTGCCACTGCCGGCCCGTGGCCGCCTCGTAGCCGTTGGCCAGCTCCATCGCGGACACGCCGGTCAGCGGCGACTTGTACGGGAACACCTTGGACCAGTACAGGCCGCTGGCGAGGTTGTAGGCGAGGCTCCCGAGCGGGTTCATCTGGGACGGGAACAGGCCGGTCTTGGCGATCTGGGCGATCTTCACCTGCCGCGTATAGCCCTGCTGCGCCGCCTGGCGCCAGAAGGTGGCGAAATCGGGCGGGATGGGGAAGGTGTTGAAGATCTGGCAGTCCTCCTGCTTGAACAGGGCGATCTGGGACGAGTAATCCGTGGTGCCGTCCTGGTAGGGTCCCGGATCGACGATCTGGTAGCCGGCCTTCTCCAGCAGCGGGCCCAGGTGCTCGCGTACCGCGTTGCCGTCGGCGTCGTTGGGGTACATCACGCCGACCTTCTTGTTGGTCTCGATGTTGTCCCACATCGCCAGGTAGGCCTTCGCAAACTGCTGGGTGCCGAAGCTGAACAGGTAGGTCCACTTGAACGGCGACGGCTGGCCCGGCTTGGCGCCGCGACCGAAGTAGAAGGATTCCCATGGCACGATGGTGCCGATGCTCGGCACCCCGGCCGCCTCGCAGGCATCCGAGACCGGGTTCACCACCTCCGGGGTGGAGGTCGACAGCATCAGGTCGACGTTGTGTTTGTTGATCAGTTCGCGCGCGAGCTGGCTGGCGCGGGAAGGATCGGACTGGCTGTCGCGGTCGAGGATTCTCACCCTGTAGTGCGAGCCGCCGACCGAGATGCCTTTTTCCAGCGCCTTGCGCGCCAGCTTGAGGATATACGGGTCGCCTTGCCCGAAGCCGGCCAGCTTTCCGGATAACGGGCTAACGAAGCCGATACGGATCTCTTTGTCCATGTCGCGGGCGTATACCCGGGGGCTTCCCAGGGCCAGCGCGAGGCCGCCCGCCGCGGTGCCGGCCAGGAACTTGCGCCGGGAGATGGGCGTTTTCAGGATTCCCTCGTCTTCTACCTTCTTGGCCATGATTTCTCCTCCTGCTTCTATTTATGCGAATCGCCCGGGCTGCTTCCAGCCGTGGTCGCCCGGTTGGTCTCCTACGTTCCCCGCCGGCACCCGGCCGCGGACGGAACACTCCGGAACGGGCTGCGGGCATTGTCCGCCCACCCGGTCCGGTCCAGCTCCCTTGTGCGTGGATGGCCGCAGCCGGCCCCGGGGTTACCGAGGTGATGTTCCGGGGCGAGCGTACCGATGTCCAGTCCCGGTGCGCAGACGAGAACCCTGGCAACACCCCGGTCCGGTATCGCCGCGGAACCGCTCCGGCACCCTTCGGGGCCCGCCGTTCCCCCGCTTCTGTAACAGATTTTGCGTCCAATGTGCCGCGCCAATGCCGACGAGCCCCCGCCACGGGAGCGCCGGGCGGCGGTGGATTCGGCCCATTCTTCCAGTGTTCCGCAATGTGCGATGTTCGCACATTGCGAACGTTATTCGCACATTCAACGTAGTTCCAGCGTTGCCGGAATGTCAAGCCACAAACGGGGCCGGGGCGAGTCCCGTAAAGCCCCCCGTGCCGGCGCTTTCGAGCCGGGTCCGGGGCGCTCGCCGAGCGGGCCGTTCGCGCTGAACCCGGGCGCAGGCGATGCCCCGCGGCCGTTTTGCCTCCGGCGGGGATTCCCGGTAGGTTCGGAACTGGCCGGAGCGGCTGCCGGCGATGTGCTTTCGGGGGATGCCATGGACAAGCAGCAGCTGGATCCCGGGGCGAGCGCCCTGGTCGTGATCGACCTGCAGAATGACTTCTGTCATCCGGAAGGCGCCTACGCGCGGCGGGGGATTCGCTATACACCGCCGCTGGAGCAGACCCTGGCCAACCTGCACCGCCTGGTGGGCGCGGCGCGGGCGGCGCACGTCCCGGTGTTCTTCATGCGCATGGAGAACAGTTCCTGGGCCGATTCGCCGCCGACCCGGGCGCGGCGCGGCAGGCACGGGCGCGACCCGGACGCTCCGCCTACCTGTCCCGAGGGGAGCTGGGGCGCCGGGCTCTACGGGGTTGCGCCCTCGCCCGACGACCGGGTCATGGTCAAGCACCGCTACAGCTCGTTCATTGGTACCGCTCTGGATACCTACCTGCGCTCGCTGGAGCGGTGCACCGTGGTGGTCGCCGGCCTGGTGACCAACGTTTGCGTGGAGTCGACCGCGCGTGACGCCTTCATGCGCGACTACTGGACCGTGACCGTGGGCGACTGCTGTACCGCCGGCTCGCGCGCGGAGCACGAGGGCGCGCTTTCGAACCTGGATCGCTACTTCGGGGAGGTGCTGACACTCGATGAGCTGCTCCAGCACTGGCCGGCCGCGACCCGGGCCGACGCGCCGGCTTCCTGACCGGCGACTGCTGCGGGTCTCCAGGGAGGGCTCTGGATGAAGCGCACGGGAGCGTGCCTGGCGTTGGCACTGGCGCTGGGTCTGGCCGGCAACGCCGCGCATGCCGCCGGCGGAAACCCCGCGGGCGGGACTGCCAGTGGAACGGCGCGGAGCGCCCTCGACCTGGCCGCGTACCGGGCCACCTACGTGCTGCCCCTGACCTACGTGACGGGCCTGAATCGCGCTCCATTCGGTCCCCAGGGGCGGACCTTCCGCAACCAGGAAATGGAGTTCCAGCTCAGCCTGAGGTTCCCGGTCTGGAGTCATCCGCTCGGGCACCGCGGCACCAACCTGGTGTTCGGCTACACCCAGCGCGCGTTCTGGCAGGCCTACGACCGGGCGGACTCCTCGCCCTTCCGGGAGACCGATCACGAGCCACAGCTGCTGGTCGAGACCCACACCGACTTCCGCTGGCTGGGTTTTCGTACGCGCATCGTCCGCGTGGGCCTGGATCACCAATCCAACGGCCAAGCGGACCCCCTCTCGCGCAGCTGGAACCGGGTGTTCGCCGAGTTCGTGGCCGAGCGCGGCGACTTTGCCATCAGCTTCCGGCCATGGTATCGGATCCCCGAAAGCGCGGCCGCCGACAACAACCCGGACATCACCCATTACCTGGGATACGGGCAGTTCCGGGTCGCATTCCGGGGTGGCCGGGACGAGTACACCGTGATGCTCCGGGACAACTTCAACACCGGCGACAACCGGGGTGCCATCCGCCTCGGCTGGAGCTTCCCGCTCAACCAGCGGCTGCGTGGCTACGTCCAGTTCTTCGACGGCTACGGCGAGAGCCTGATCGACTACAACGTCCGGGTGCTGCGCATCGGTGCGGGCGTGATGCTAAGCAACTGGTTATGATCCAGCCTCCCCGGCCGCCAGCGAGGCGGGCACCGGTAGCGGGAAGTCCAGCAGCTGCCGGGCCTTGCCCTTCACCAGCGGGCCCACCCGCAGGCTGGCGGACTGATCCCCGGCGGGGGCGTCACATCGACGCGTCGGCCTTGTGCGTCGGCGCCGTGGACGGAGGGCCCGTGGACTCGCCCGCGGCCTGCAGCTTGCGGACCAGCTTCTGCTGCTTGGCGTAGGCATCAGGCAGGTTGCCGTAGCGCAGCGAGGCGTTGCAGTCCCTGAGCGCCGCACGCAGCTTACCCAGGTGCATTTCGGCGTAGCAGCGGTTGTTGTAGGCGATGGCCATGTTGTTGTCGGATTCGTGCTCCGCGTCATAGAGATAATGATATCGGCGGAGCTCGGACAGCATGTGGTGCAGGTCGTGGGTCCGGCCGTAGACGACCGACATGTCGATCGCCGCGGAGCTGCGGTAGTGGCTCTCGGAGCCGGCGACGCGCCGGTAGTCGCGCAGCGCCGCCTTGTTCCGGCCGAGATGGTCGTCGGCGCGCGCGCGCCAGAAACGGAATGCCAGGCCGGCACCGTCGTCGATCTGTCTGCCGCAGGTACGCACCGCGGCGTGGTAGAGCTTGAGACGGACCAGCGCCGAGCAGCCCTCGACGGTATTGCCGCCGTGAACGGCCCCGAGCAGGGCGCGTGCAGCCTTCTCGTACACCACCACCTCCCGGTAGGCGCCGGTCCCGTTATAGACGTCGGCCAGCTCGTCGTAGAGGTTGCCGAGCGCCAGGTCCTTGCCCTCCCGATCGAGAAACTTGTCTCGGGAGACGTCGGCGATCGCCCGCTTGTACAGCGTTTCCGCGTTGTCGTAGTGGCCCCGCTGGGCCCAGACCTCCGCCGCCAGGCGGTCGATCACGTAGTTGTTGTGTCCGGTGTCATCGGCGACCAGCTGGGTGTCGCTGTGCATCGCCTGTGCCGCGAGCTGCAATATGGCCGACGAGTAGCGCTGCCCGCCGTCGTAGCCGATCATGTTGCTGACCAGTCCTCCCACCATGGAGCTGAAGTCGGCCTTGTCGACCTCGTCGTAGGTGTTGAGCAGCCGGTACACGTGCTTGTCCAGGCCGGCGGTTACGAGCTGCTGCATGGTCCGGCGGACGCAACGCGCCTCGATCTTCTTCCTGGGGCGGTAGCAGTCGACGGTCGCGGTATCCAGCAGGTCGTCGTAGAGGTCCAGATAGAGCATCTTCAGCGGAGAGTCAGCGGGCGCCTTGCCGGCGTACTTGTTCACGAAGGCGTACATCTCGCGCACGGACCCGCCCCATTTCGGCTCCAGCGTCGTCAGGCGCGTGTCGTACAGGCTGTAATACCCGGGGAATTCCCCGATCGCCTGGCGGAAGGCGCCCTTCATCACCGGCGAGTCGCCCTGGCTCTGCAGGATGTCGAGCATCAGGTCGGCGGTGAACGGGTTGTCCCCGCCCAGGCGCATGGCCTGGCCCAGGTCTTCCAGCGCCCGGTTCATGTCATTGCTGAACGCCCGCATGTGTGCCGGCTCCACCGCGTTCGCGAACCGGGTGCCCCGGACACGCGAGCCGGTCTGGGAATAGTAGAGCGCCCGTACGAGATACGGCATTGGGGCGTCCGGGTCCTGCCGGACCCATTGGTCAAGCTGTTTGCGGAAATGCGGGTTGCCGGGCAGGGGAACGTCCTCGACGAAGGCCGTGAAGGGGGCGTAGTACCAGCCGCTCATGCGAGTGTGCTTCAGGGATCGCTCGAGGGCCTTGTTCGCGCGGTCGAACCGGCCGTGCTGGAGTGCGGAGGTCACCTTCATCGCGTCCGCGAACAGCGGGCGGACGTGGTGACGGTATCACGGCAGCTTCGCCGCCTCCCGGTCGATTGCGGCCATCCGGGATGCCCCGGGATCGCCTGTGCGCCGCTTCGCCGGGGCCCGTGCAACGGGGAGCAGGTCGAACCGGAAGGCCGCGCTCGCGCCCGCCGCCAGGATGACCCCCGCTACTACAATCGCGAGAATGAAGCCGGGCCGCACCGGCTTCCGGGTCCGTGAATCCTGCGACATGCTGCTCCCTCCCCGGCGCCCGTTCCGCAGCGGGCGCCCACCCGTGTCGTTGTTTTCCGCCGCGGCTTGCGAGGTCTTCTCCTGTACCATTGAGCGAGCCGCCGGTCATCCTCAAGGTTTGCTATTCCGGATTGCCCCGGTTCCGGACGGGCGGCAGTGTTCTGGTGACCAATGGTGGGAAGAGCTCTTGCAGAGCACTCGGGGAAGGCGAACGCCGAGCGACCTCAGCTCCTGCCGGCGCGCAGCTCGGCGAGCCCGGCCGCCTCGGAGTACGCGTCGGCGGGAATCCGGGCCGGGTCCAGCAGGCGGAATCCCCCGTGCAGGCGCGGCGGCCAGGCCGGGACGCGGCGTCAGGCGGTCTGCGCCCTCGGCAGGGGGCGCAGCAGCTCGAGGAAGCGGTCGACGGTGGTGTGCCAGGACCGCTGCAGGGCGAATTCCCGGCATTCGCGCCGGGAAAGGGACAGGGCGCCGCGGATCGCCTCGGCCAGGTCCTCGTGCAGGCAGCCGACGCGCGAGCCGGCGTCCTCGAGGACGTCGCGCGGCCCGGGCACGGGGTAGGCGGCCACCGGCACACCGCTCGCCAGGGCCTCCAGCAGCACCAGGCCGTAGGTGTCGGTGCGGCTGGGGAACACGAACACGTCCGCGCCGGCGTAGTAGCGCGAGAGCGTCTCACCATGTTGCACTCCGGCGAAGTGCACGCCGGGGTGGGCCCTGCGCAGCCGCGGCAGCTGTGGCCCGTCCCCGACCACCACCTTGGTCCCGGGGAGATCGAGGCCCAGGAAGGCCTCGAGGTTTTTCTCCGCCGCCACCCGGCCGACGAACAGCATGACCGGGCGCTCGCCCGGCACGATGACGTCCTCGCGCGGGCGGAACAGCTGCGAGTCCACCCCGCGCGGCCAGATCTCGAGGCGCTGCAGCCCGTGCTCGGCCAGCTCCCGGCGCAGCGTCTCGTTGGTCACCATCACGCGCGAGGCCGGCCGGTGGAAAAACCGCATCGCCGGCCACGTGACCGCCTCGGGGATGTGCATGCGCATGCGCAGGTACTTGGGGAAATGGGTGTGGTAGGACGTGGTGAATGGCGTACCGGTCCACACGCAATGTTGCCGGGCCGACAACCCGACCGGGCCCTCGGTGGCGATGTGCACCGCATCGGGATCAAACTCGCGCAGCAGGCGGCCCACCGACCAGGGCGTCGTCAGTGCCAGGCGCACCCCGGGCTCGCTAGGGCACGGCGCCGTGCGGAACCGGTCCGGCGAGACGGTCAGCACCTCGTGGCCGGCCTCCTCGAGGCCCTCGACCAGGGTGGTCAGCGCCCGCACCACGCCGTTGACCTGGGGCCGCCAGGCATCGGTCGCCAGGGCGATCCTCATGCATGGTCCCCGGCGGCGCGGGCGGCGGTGGCCACCTCGTCGAGCTCGCAGGTCCAGTCCAGGATCTCCAGGCGGCCCTCGGTGTGCTCCACCAGGGCCGTGCAGCTTTCGACCCAGTCCCCGTCGTTGCAGTACTCGACGTCGCCGATCATGCGGTGCTCCGGGCAGTGGATATGGCCGCAGATCACGCCGTCCGCGTCCCGCGCACGCGCCGCCGCGGCGACTGCCTCCTCGAAGTCGCTGATGATGTTCACCATGTTCTTGGTGCCCTGCTTGAGGAAGCCGGACAGCGACCAGTACGGATAGCCGAACCAGCGGCGCACCATGTTGAACACGTAGTTGACGCCGACCAGGCCCCGGTAGGCGTAGCTGCCGGTCAGCGCGAGCCAGCGCGCACGGGTGCATACCACGTCGAAGGCGTCGCCGTGCAGTACCAGGAAGCGGCGCCCGTCCGCCGTGTGATGGACCGTCTCCCGTTCCAGCTCGACGCCGGCGATCAGCGCGGGCACGAAATGCCGCAGGAAATCGTCGTGGTTGCCGGGGATGTAGATCACGCGAGTACCACTCGCGGCGATCTCGCTGATCTTCCGCAGTATCTCACCGTGCAGGCGCGGCCAGTAGGAGAAGCGCTTCAGGCTCCAGCCGTCGATGATGTCGCCGACCAGATAGAGCGTCTCCATCCGGGCGTGTTGCAGGAAATGCATCAGGGCCTCGGCGCGACAGCTGCGCGTCCCGAGATGCGTGTCCGAGATCCACGCGGCGCGATAATTGTAATTCTTTCCCATCGAACGGTTCCGCTGGATACGCCGGTCCGGCCCTGCAGCCTTCCGGCCCGGTGGAGAGAGGAGAATCCGGCCTGCCGTCTCCGGCAGCGTAACACGATCGCCACATCAATCCGATCGGGACCGGAGCGTGTCCAGGCCGGGGTAATAGATACCGACAACACCCTGGGTACAGGGTTCCCGGCAGCCGGCCCGGCTTAGCGGAATACCCAGAAATTGCCCGAGACGAAGTTGATCAGCGTCCCGGTCGCTGCGGCGGGAATGACCGCCAGCACGAGGTGCGCGCGCAGCCAGGGGAACAGCCCGATCAACCCGACGTAGATGCCGTAGTTGGCGGTGCCGCTGATCACGTTGATCATCAGGTAATGGGGCCACTGCACGGTCATGCGCCGGTGCTGGCGGTCGGCGAAGGTGACCTTCCGGTGCAGCATCCAGCCGAGACTGGCGGCGATCGGCAGCGACACCAGCCGCGAGGTGAACGGCGACAGACCGCCGGGACCGGTCAGCAGGTGCAGGACCGTGATGTCGACGCAGAACACCACGGCGCCCACGCCCAGGAACCAGAACAGACGTTGGCGCAGCAGCGGTGTGCGCCGCGTATCGCTCATCGCGCGTGCGCCGCCGGGCCCGGCATGTGGCGGGTGCGCATCCTCAGCGTCCCTCGCGCAGTCGCCCGCGGAGGACGAACTTCTGGATCTTGCCGGTAGCGTTGCGCGGCAGCTCGCCGAACACGACCCGTCGCGGTGCCTTGAAGTGCGCGAGCCGCTCCCGCACCCAGGCGATCAGCTCCTCGCCCGTCGTGTCGGGGGCGTCGGGTTTCAGCGTGACGAATGCCACCGGGATCTCGCCCCACTTCGGGTCCGGCGCCGCCACCACGGCCACCTCCATGATCGCCGGGTGCGAGGCGAGCACGTTCTCGACCTCGACCGAGGCGATGTTCTCGCCCCCGGAGATGATGATGTCCTTGGAACGGTCCTTGAGCTCGACGTAGCCGTCGGGGTGCATCACCCCGAGATCACCGGTACGGTACCAGCCATCGGGCACGGCCCTGCGAGTGGCTTCCGGATCCCGGTAGTAGCCCAGCATGATGTTGTTGCCGCGCAGCGCGATCTCCCCCAGCGTCGCGCCGTCGGCCGGGACGTCGGCGCCTTCCCCGTCCACCACCCGCACCGGCTCCCCGATGACGTTGTTAACCCCCTGGCGGGCCTTGATCCGGGCCTGCTCGCCGGCGGGCAGCGAATTCCATTCGCAGCGCCACTGGCAGAGCATCGCCGGGCCGTAGGTCTCGGTCAGGCCATACAGGTGCGTCACCTCGATGCCGAGCGCGTCCAGGCGCTGGAGCAGGGCCGGCGTGGGCGGCGCGCCGCCGATGGCGTTGTGGACCCGGCGCGGCAACGGCCCGCTCTCGGCGTCCGGGTGCCAGGCGAGCATGGTGAGCACCGTCGGCGCACAGTTGAAGTGGGTCACCCCGCTATGGCGCAGGTGGCGCCAGATGTCGGCGGGTTCCAGAGTCCGCAGGCACAGGTGGGTCGCCCCGGCCGCGGTGACGCCCCAGGTGAAGCACCAGCCGTTGCAGTGGAACATCGGCAGCGTCCACAGGTGGACGGAATCGCTGTCCAGGCCGGTGTGCATCGCCATGGCCAGCGCCTGCAGGTAAGCGCCGCGGTGGTGGTACATGACCCCCTTGGGGCGGCCGGTTGTGCCGCTGGTGTAGTCGATCGCCACCATCGAGCGTTCATCGCTAACCGGCTCGCCGTGTGGTTTGGCCCGGGCAAGCAGCGAGTCGTAGCGGTCGCTCTCCGGTGGGCCGTCGGCCCGGACCAGTTCAAGCGGCTGGGCTACCCGCTGCGCGACGGCCGCGGCGGTTTCCGCGAAAGCGTGGTCGTGAATCAGTACCCGCGCACCCGAATGGCCGATAATGTATGCGAAATCATCCGCGGTCAGGCGCATGTTGAGCGCGACCAGCACCGCCCCGGCCATGGGGACGCCATAGTGGCACTCGAGCAGCACGTGGCTGTTGGGCGCCAGTACCGCGACGCGGTCACCGGGTCCGACCCCGAGATCGCGCAGGGCGCCGGCGAGCCGGTGCGCCCGGTCCAGGAGCTCGCCGTAGCTGTAGCGCAGCTCACCGTCGATCACCGCGGTGCGGTCGGCGAAGACCCGTCCCGACCGCTCCAGGAAAGCGGTAGGGGTCAGCGGCTGAAAATTGACTTCGGGCTGCATAGCGCGCCTCCTGCCTGTGTCCTTCCCGGGAAGTGGTCCCGGCGATTGTACCCGGTGGCGCCGGCGAGGTCGGAGCTTCCGCGTCGACAGGGCGCCATCAGGCCTCGATTCCCGGGCCGTCCTTCCAGCGGAACCTGTATTGCTTCCCCCGGCCCGGCGGGGCGGAGCGCCGTGGTGGAGCCCCCACGGTCCCGCCAACGCCCGCGGCACAGGCCAGCCGCCCTGCCGCTCCACCGCCAGCGGCACCTGCTGCCCCTATGGGTCCCGCTGGCGGGTCGCTAAAACGGCGCGCCTGGCCGTCGGGACGGGAACATTCAGCTCAGGTCCAGCGCGTATTTCTTGAGGGCCTCCAGGTCCACCACCGCCAGAGTCTCCTCGTGGGTGGCGCGCAGGAGCACGCGGGGCGCCTTGCCGGCGCGGTAGGCCTCGAGCCAGCGGCCGGCACACAGGCACCAGCGGTCCCCCGGCTTGAGTCCCGGGAACGCCCCGCCGGGCAGGGGGCGGGTGAGATCGTTGCCGCGGGTCGCAGAAAACGCCAGGAACGCCTCGGTCACCTCGGCACAGACCGTGTGAATTCCGCGGTCCTCGTAGCCGGTGTTGCAGCAGCCGTCGCGGTAGAAACCGGCTACCGGCGCAACGCTGCAGGATTCCAGGGGGCCGCCGAGCACGTTTCTCGGTTCAAAGGGTGCCATGGCGCGGGCGCTCCGTTCTGTGACCGGGGACGGTCCGGGTGTCAGTAAGGGTAGAACAAACAGGTCGGGGGCTACTACCAACCCGGCCAGAGGCAACGCCACGCCTCAGGGCTGCCGCCGGTCTCTCTGGCAAGGCGCGAGGAGCGGCGTGGAGTGGCGCTGCACGCCCGGCGAGCAACACCGCCCACGGCGGATCAGACAGCCGCCCGCAGGGAGTCGCCGGCGGGGCGCACGACGGCTCCGAGACCCGGCAACACCTTGGTCAAGCCTGGGCCTCCATTACCTGCTGGATCACGCCTCCGGCCGGACCATTTCGAACCACCCGGCCGGATTGATGGTGAAGTAGCCGGCCGGCCCGCCGGCCCGCAGGACCGGCTCGGCGGCGGCGGTGTCGTAGATCCCGTCGCGGAGGAGGTGGCGGGCGATATGCACGCCCACCACCTCGCCGAATACCATCCAGGTGTCGGTCTCCGATCCGTCGGCGCCGGTCAGGGGCAACAGCTGGCTGAGCCGGCACTCGAACGATACCGGCGTCTCCCTGACCCGGGGCACACCGATCAGGCGGGACGGCTCCGGCGTCAGCCCCGCGAGCTCGAATTCGTCGACCTCCGGCGGCACCGGTGCGCAACTCCGGTTCATCGCCTCGGCCAGCGGCCGCGTGGCGAGGTTCCAGCCGAACTCCCCGGTCTGCTCGATGTTGCGCACGCTGTCCTTGTATCCGACGCTGGCGAACCCGACGATGGGCGGCCGGTAGTTGAAGGCGTTGAAGAAGCTGTAGGGCGAGAGGTTGAGGATGCCCCGGGTGCTGCGCGAGGAGATCCAGCCGATCGGGCGCGGCGCGACCATCGCGTTGAACGGGTCGTGGGGCAGTCCGTGACCGGACCCGGGCTCGTAGAAGTACGTGTCGGAATCCATGCGAGATCCATCCTGACGGGGAACCGGCCAGCGCGGCCGGTTCGCACAAGCCATGGCGTCATGAGCCGCCCGCAGGCACGGCGACGAGGTGGAACGCCACGTCGATCCGGTTCGCGACCCGCAGGCCGCCTCCGAGCACGCTGTAGGGCCGGATGCCGAAGCGGGTCTGCTGCAGCTGCAGGCCACCGGTGGCCACCAGGCGTTGTCCGTTGCGCGCGATCGCGGTCGGGACCACGTAGTCCCGGCTGTGGCCGTGCAGCGTCACGCGGACCGTGATCCGAGGATACCAGGGCGGACCGGCAACGGCGATCGAGCGCAGCGTGATCACCGGGTACTTCGCGGCGTCCAGGACGGAGGCCCCCAGCATGTGCTTGCGCGTGCCGCGACGATCCGCCTTGTCCAGCCGGCCTTCGAAGCCCTTGCCTTCCTGCGCCCGCGCGGCCGGAGGGTCGACGTTCAGGCCGGTCACCGGAATGGTGAGCCGGAAGCCGGAATCCGCCAGCCGGTGATGGAGGTAGATGCAGCCGTGGATGTCGGAGCTCGTGATCACGTGGTTGTGGCCGACATCGGCCAGCGGACCAGCGCGATAGACCCGGATGCGGATCTGCGACTCGCTCCGGTCGACGCGATAGACCGTCGCATTCCTCTTCGGCAGCGGCGGTGGCGGCTTCGCCGCGCCGGCCGCCGGGCCGTTGAGCGGCGGGGGCCCGGCGCATCCGCTCAGCAACAGGGCTGCCGCGACCACCGCCGCGGTGGAGGGATGTAGGATGAGGCCAGCGCGATGCGGCATGAAGCTCTCCCGCGTCTGCGTGCCCGGACGCCTGCGGACCCGGCGATGCAATGGCGAAACGACAAGGAGCGGTACGGCGCGGTGGCCCGGTTCTTCCACTGGGGCACCGCCGCGCTCATTCTGGCGCAGTATCCGTTGGGGATCTACGGTGCCAGGCTGCCGCCCGGATTCGAGCAGCTGGTGGTGCTCGCCCGGCACAAGTCCATCGGCATCAGCGTCTTCGTCCTGGTCGGGTTGCGCCTGGCGTGGCGGCGGGCCGACCCGCCGCCGCCCCTGCCGCCGGACATGCGCCGGTGGCAGCGCCGCGCCGCGGGTGCCAGTCATGCCCTGCTGTACCTGCTGTTGTTCGGCCTGCCGGTGAGCGGATGGCTGTTCTCGTCCGCTTCCGGGGTTTCCGTGAGCTGGTTCGGCCTGGTGGCGCTGCCGGACCTGGTCGCGCCGTCGCGTTCCCTGGCGCATGCCCTGCTGCGGGTCCACGTGGCCATGGCGGTCCTGATGGGCCTGGTCCTGGTCCTGCACGCGGGCGCGGCCCTGTGGCACCATTTCGCGCGGCGCGATCCGGTGCTCGTGCGCATGCTGCCGGGCCGTGCCCGCAACAGGAGTGCCCGTCGATGACGCGCCTGGCCGTCGCATTGCTTCTCGTGCTGTCCCTTCCGGCATTCGCCGCGACCGGCCCCGGGAAGGCCGGTGAATGCTGGAAGCTGCAGCCGGCGCGCAGCACCCTCAGCTTCACCGGCAAGCAGGCGGGCGCCCCGGCGCACGGGCACTTCCGCAAGTACTCGGCGCACTTCTGCTTCGACCCGGCGCAGGCCCGGGGGGAGATCGAGGCGAAGGTGCGGCTGAATTCCGTCGATACGTCCAACAGCACCCGGGACGGGATCCTGAGGGGCCCGGAGTTCTTCGACGTCTCCGACTACCGGGTCGCGACCTACAAGGCGAGCCGCTTCCAGGCGCTCGGCGATCACCGGTTCCGTGGCCACGGCACGCTGACGCTGCACGGACACAGCAGGCCGGTACCGGTGACCTTCACGTTCCGGCAGCAGGGCAAGCGGGCGCACGTGCAGGGCGAGGCGTCGCTCGACCGGCGGGCGTTCGATATCGGCAAGGGCCGCTGGGGGAGCACGCGCTGGGTCGGTGCGCGGGTACACGTGCGCTTCGACCTGGCGCTGACGCGCGCCGGGAGCGCGCGCGGCGCGGGCCACTGAGCGGTTCCGGCGAGCTGCCGGGACGACGGGGTCGCGGCGGTCCGCTAGAGCCCGGCGGCGATCCCGCGGGCGGGCTTTCCGGCCGGTGCCTCCGGGGCGGCCGCGAGCCGATGCCGGCCGATGGCGCCGTTGCGTGCGACGCGGCCCGTGGACAGGTCGAAGTTCACCTGCTCCAGGAACTGCGCGATCCGGGGTCGCTCGGGCGCCGCGACCAACGGCACCTGCTCGCGCTCGCCGGAAAGATAACGGACCACCAGGCGGTGGCCGTGCAGGCGCAGCTCGCGGCATGCGCTGTAGCGGATCTCCGAGACCCGGTTGTCCGCCGGCAACAGGCCGGTTCCGGGCACCACCAGGATGCGACGATTGGTGAACAGCAGCAGGTGCCGGCGCAGGCAGCCGGCGATGCGGCCCGGCGTGAGGCCCCCGCCGCAGGCCACCGGAGCGGCCGCGGACGTGACCCAGAGGGCGCGCTCGCCCAGCTCGATGATCGGCCCGAGCGCGGGCAGGCGCCGGAGGAGCCTGCGCTGGCGCACCGCGATCCGGGGTCGGGGGATCCCCCGCTGGTCGGAGAACGCGGATGAACGGTCGAGCCAGGCGGGAACGCTCTTGTCGCGCGGCGCGTGCATAGGGGAGCCCCGGGTGGAGTTTTCGCTCATGGGTACCGGGCATCCGTCTCCGGTACAATACCCGAGCCGGCCCGGGTGGCCCGAGCGCGCACGACCTTCCGACGAACGGCGCATGACCCCGTGCCGGGAGCCCGGAGCGGGCGGCACCGGGTCCGGCCCGGTCCCGGGCACGCACTCACCCGCACGGAGGCCCGATCATGTCCCTTGTCGAAAGCTTCCGCCTGATGGCGCGCTACAACCAGTGGATGAACGAGCGCGTCTACGACGCGGCGGCCGCGCTCGATG
>Ga0102944_1000283_pt1 | contig 41348 bp, 19 predicted proteins | sample SalPonD_shore_MG_FD_78172 | JGI IMG/M metagenome (GOLD analysis project Ga0102944, IMG submission 78172) | Salt pond soil microbial communities from South San Francisco under conditions of wetland restoration - Salt Pond MetaG... | ecosystem: Environmental > Aquatic > Marine > Intertidal zone >... | reverse complement strand
GGGATGGGCGACCAGGGCTTCGCCGGCGGGAGTGCCATAACCGGTGATCACGTTGACCACGCCTGGCGGAAAACCCGCTTTCTCGATCAGTTCCGCCAGCAGCAACGTGGACGTGGGCGTGATCTCCGAGGGTTTGATCACCACCGTGCAACCCGCCGCCAGGGCGGCGAACAGTTTCCAGCCCAGCAGCAGCAGCGGCGAGTTCCAGGGGGTAATGGCGGCGACCACGCCCACGGGATCGCGCACCGTGTAGTTGACCATGTCGGGAATGCTCGGCGGCAAGGTCATGCCGTGGCTACTCTCGGCCAGTCCGGCGAAGTAATGGCAGGCCGCTGCCAGCACATCCGATCCGGGCCGCATTTCGCTGATGAGCTTGCCGTTTTCGCGGATCTGGCGGTAGGCCAGCTGATCGGCATTGTCTTCTATGAGGCCGGCCAGCCGGCGCAGCAGCGCAGCGCGGCGGGACGCCGGCAGGCGCGGCCAGCTGCCGCTGTCGAACGCGCGGCGCGCGGCCTCTACCGCCCTGTCCACGTCCGCGGCGCCGGCCAGGGGCACGTGGCCCCAGGCCTCTTCGGTAAAGGGATCGGTACATGGAAAGGTATCGCCGGAAGCCGCCGGCACCCATTCGCCATCGATCAGCATGGCGAAGGACCGGTCGATGTCTTCCGCGGAACGCTGCCACCGCCCGGGGGCAGCGGCGGATGCCTGGGCCATTCGATCCTCCCTTCGTCTTGTTTGCACAGAAGCTGTACGCAAGGCGGCAATGCTAAATAACCGCCTATTAATCATAAGCTTATAATCGTATTTCTGCGACGGAGCCGTGTTCTGCCTGCGCCTCCGGCGGGATGCTGCGGGTTCTGAGACCTGGATCATTGATTAACAGAAAACGGGTTGATTAACAACAGGCTATGCCAACAATCTGCACCGGGAGGATAGTTCGGAGCCAAATTCCTATAATATGATTGCGGCTACCTGTAAGCTGGAACGTTGGGAAGATAATTGCATGGGCAGTAAAGAAATCATCAATGCGCTCAAGCCCGAGCAGACCCTGCACTGGTACCGGATCACTCGCGTGCTGGGCCAGGGGGCGTTCGGTATCACTTACCTCGCCGAGGACATCAACCTTGAGCGGCAGGTCGCCATCAAGGAATACATGCCGGGCCAGCTGTGCGCTCGCAGCGGCGATCTGACCATACAGCCGCTTTCCGACGAGCACCGCGAGGACTTCCAGTGGGGCCTGACCCGTTTCATCGCCGAAGCGCGGACCCTGACCAAGTTCGAACATCCCAACCTGGTGCGCGTGTTCAACGTCTTCGAACTGAACAACACCGCCTACATGGTCATGAACTACGAGGTGGGCGAGAGTCTGCAGCAGATCCTGAAACGCAAGAAGCACCTGGGCGAGCAAGACCTGATCCGCATCATGTTGCCGCTGATGAGCGGCCTGGAGCTAATCCATGACAAGGGTTTCATCCATCGCGACATCAAACCGGGCAACGTCTTTATCCGCAGCGACGGCAGCCCGGTACTGCTGGACTTCGGTTCCGCCCGGCAGACCCGCGGCCGCGGCGAGGCCCAGACCCTGACCAACTTCGTCTCTCCCGGCTACGCCCCCATCGAGCAGTACACCAGCAAGAGTGATCGGCAGGGTCCCTGGACCGATATCTACGGCCTTGGCGCGACTCTGTACCGGGCGATCACCGGCATCTCGCCGACCACGGCCATCGATCGCAGCGAGATGATCATGAACGGCATCAACGATGATTTCAAAAGCCTGTCCGCCCTGATGAAGGGGCGCTATTCCGATTCCTTCCTGGCCGCCATCGATCACGCCCTGGCCTTCAATGCCGAAGACCGGCCCAAGACCATTACCGAATGGCGGGCGGAATTCGACATCAATGAAGAGGATGTCGAGACCATGCCGGCGTTCATTCCGGAACCGGAACCACAGCGGCCGGCGCCGGCCAACGCGGCACCCCGGAATCCGGGCGACGCCACGGCGAAGACCGCGGTCATGACCGCCGCCGAGACAACCACTATCAACCTCGCCGATGCCGTTACCACCACCATGACCCTGGCGGCATCCGCTCGCGCGCGGTTGGAGCAATGGATCAAGTATCACCGGCACGCCGCCGCGGGCACCGCCGCCGCGGTACTCCTGGTCCTGGTCGCTGCCGTGGTGCTGCTTTCCCGGGGACCGGCGGAAAGCGCCGCACCGCCGCCGGCGGTTGCCGCCGTTACACCGCCGCCTGCAGCGGCGGATACAGCCACGGAAACCGCAGTCGGCCAGGATGATACGGGGACAGACCAGGCCGGCACGGGTGCCATGCCCAACCACACGGCGCCGTCCGAACCCGGTACCACGGCGGACACCGGCAGCGTGAAACCCAGCATCCCTGTATCGGCAGCCTATGCACCGCCGCCGGAGGACAGCAATACCGCACCCGCCACCGCTGCCGCTACGTCAACAACGGAGAATGCAGCCGCGACGGGGGGAGACACTGCGGCGGATAATGGCGGGACAGCGGTCGCCCCGCCGGCGCAGCAGCCGGTGGCACAGGAAGCGGCTGCCGGGACAGAGACAGCCGACGCCCCGCCGGCCCGGAACAGGATCCCGGACTTGCTGCAGCAGGCCGAAGCCGACGTCAGCGCCCTGCGCCTGATGACCCCGGCAGGCAACAACGCCTACGAACGTTACCGGCAGGTGCTGGCGCTGGACAAGGACAATGCCGACGCCCGCAATGGCCTGCTGGCGATTGCGGATAAATACGTGCAGCTGTCCTACGGCGCCATGAATGCCGGCAAGCTGAAACTGGCCGGCGTGTACCTGGACCGGGCGCGGAAGATCACTCCCGCCTCGCCCGACATTGCCAGGGCGCGTGTGGACCTGCGGCAGCGGGAGCAGCAACAGGCACGACGGCAGGCACGACAGCAGGCTCAGCCGCAGAAAGCCGCAAAGACCGGGGAGAACGATTCCGGCGGCAGCTTCATGGATGACGTGGTGAACTGGTTCAAGCAAACCACCAAAAACGCGAAACCGGCCAAGCAGGAATCCAACACCAGTCAGGATGTCCGCAAATCCCTGGGCGGCAAGTGAACTGCAGTGAATCGTAAATAGTGAATAGTAAGTAGTAATTATTCCTTGTCATACCATTAAGATTTCCAGCCGTCTGGCCGGCATTCAGCCAAGGTGAAACGAAGCCCCAGACCCCATACAGCTCTTTGCCGTTTCCGGTATAACGGGCTGTGTTTTACTATTCACGATTCACCATTCACTATTTACCTGACTCACCCCAGACATCGCGGGCGATATCCACTATCATTTCCAGCTTGGCCTTTTCCTCATCGATGCTCAGCTTGTTGCCCTTTTCGCCGCTGGCGAAACCGCATTGCGGGCTCAGGGCCAGTTGTTCCAGGGGCAGGAACTGCGCGGCAGCATCAATGCGGCGCTTGATGTCCTCCGGGTTTTCCAGTTCGCCGCGCTTGCTGCTGACCAGGCCCAGTACCACCGTCTTGCCCGCCGGCAACAGGCGCAAGGGCGAGAAATCGCCGGCCCGGTCGGTGTCATATTCCAGGAAATAGCCGTCCACGTTCACCTGGTTGAACAAAACTTCGGCCACCGGCTCGTAGCCGCCTTCGGCCAGCCAGGCGCCCTCGAAGTTGCCGCGGCACAGGTGCATGCACACCCTCATGTCCGCCGGCCGGGTGGCAACGGCATTGTTGATTAAATCCGCGTAGATCTGCGGCAGGGCATCGGGATCCTCGCCGATGTCCCGGACCTGCCGACGCAGGGCCGGATCGCAGAGATAGGCAAAGTTAACCTCGTCCAGTTGCAGGTAACGGCAGCCGGCGGCGGCCAGATCAGCGACTTCCTCGCTGTAGACCCGGGCCAGATCGCTGAAAAACTCCGCCATGTCCGGATAGGCACTCTTGTCCACGGCAGCGCGGCCGCCGCGGAAATGCAGGATGCTGGGCGAAGGCAGGGTAATCTTGGGCAGCGCTTCGGCCACCTCCTGCAGAAAACGATAGTGGTCGACAAAGATGGGATGCGGCCGTCCCAGTTTTCCCTCTACGCGCAGGGCCGAGGGGCGGCGCTCGATAGCGCCCGCCTCGGTGTGAAAGTTGACCTTGACCGGGGAGCGGGCGACGTTGACATTGTCGAACTGGCGGAGGAAGTCCACGTGCCAGAGGTTGCGCCGGAATTCGCCGTCGGTAACCGCCTGCAGTCCGATGTCCTGCTGCATAGACACGACCTCGCGGACGGCCCGATCCTCCTGCTCTTTCAGCGCTTCCGCCGGCAGCTTCCCTTGCCGATGTTCCTCCCGCGCTTCCAGCAGCCAGGGCGGGCGTAACAAGCTGCCTACGTGATCGGCACGGAATGGCGGCTGCCGGCGTTGTCGGGACATGAAGCTCCTCCTCGCTTCGTTCAGAATGTTGTCATGCCGCGGTATGCCGGGACAGGGCCGAACCGGGGACCCAGTTGCCGTGCACGGCGGCGCGCAGATGGAAAGGCATGCGCACCCGCGCCACGGGTCCCTCGTCAACGTGCTGCGCGTCCAGCACCGCCAGCTCGCTGTGAATGCCGTCATCGAAACGGGTCAGCACCGAAAGCAGCCAGCCGTCGCCTTCGGGCGCCTCCGGCGAACGGGGCACGAAGCACGGCTCCTGGCAGGTGGTCTTCTCACCCACGTACCAGCGCTGCTGCCGGTTCTCGGCCATGTCCACGTGGCACAGGGTGTTCCAGCCGACGCCGATGGTCCCGGCCACGTTCAGCGGCCGGTTCATGTCCACCACTGTAGTATATCCGTGGCGGTAGGGATGCATCTGGTAGCGCAGGTCCGTGGTCGGCATCTCCATGAAATCATCGAACAGGGTCTCTGCCTCGAAGGCATCGCCGGGCTTGTCGAGATCGAAGCGCCAGCGGGTCAGGCGTGGTGTCGCCCGCTTGCGGTCGAAGGGAGAACCATCGGCGTTTTCAATGAACGGAAACTGGTTGCGTTCGCTAATGAACAGATCGACGTAGACTTTTTGCCCTTCGCTGAAGGCGTTGAGGATATGGCCGACGCCGGACGGGGGCGCCCGGAACCAGCGCAGGTCGTCAACGCCGGCGTCGCGGCGCATGATGCCGATGCACAGTTCCCGCTCCGGTTCGAACATCCAGTGTGCCCCGCCCCTCCGCATGCGTTCCTCGTCGGCCGTGGTAGACCAGAAAGGTAAAACCAGGTGCTTTTCGGTAACACCCCAGTCGTGCATGAAACTTGTGTAGGGACCGATAAAGAAATCCTCACGCACCAGGTTCCCCTCCGCGTCCATGATCTGCACTGCCACGTCGCGGGTGGCGAGACCGCGGGCCTCGTAACCGTGGGAGATCATCTCGCCGGTGCCGGCGTCGATCTTGGGATGGGCGGTGGCGGTCAGGCTTTGCATGCGGCCGCCGTAGTCATACCGGCCCAGGGTCTCCAGGGTTCCGGGATGCAGTTCGTGGGGCAGGCCGTCCTCCTTCAGGGCGAACAGCCGTCCGGCGTGATAGACCACGTTGGTATTGGCGGTGGTGCGGTCACGGCCGGCAACGCGGGGATCGTCGGTGTAGGGATTGCGGTAGCTGCCGTACAGGGCCTCGCGGGCCTCGCTTTCCAGCCGGAATTTTTCCGTCCTCACGTAGCGGCTGCGGAAATCCACGTGGCCGCCGCGGATACGGAAACAGGTGACCATGCCGTCGCCGTTGATGTTGATATCGTCACCCATGCGCGGCGGATAGCGCGGATCCGGCCCGCAGCGGAAAAAGGCGCCGTTCAGCGCCGCCGGTAGCTCGCCTTCGACTTCCAGATCATAGATATCCGCCTCGATGCGCCGCGGCTGGTTGAAGCCCGTGAAGGCCGGGGTGTCGGGAAACAGGAAAGACATCAAAACCTCATAAGATAACCGTAACTGCAGGCCAAGGTTACTGCAAGTGCTACGGACGCACAATGGAATTAACCACGGAGAGCACGGAGGACACGGAGAAGGATGATCGTTGTCTTACGTGGAATCTTTATATATTCCAGCCATCACAAAGGTCTTGGCCAGTCTGTTAATTTGTATCATTTGATCTCGCCAAGGCCCAAATGTGTAAATCAAATTATATTCACCACGTATCCGGATTTTTACTCAAATAACCTTCGCGTCTCTGCGTCTTTGCGAGGTCACTATTTATATTTTTTCTCCGTATCCTCCGTGCTCTCCGTGGTATATATAATTTCAAAGATTGCAACAGATTTAGCTTTTCCGGCAGGGAGGCGTTAGCATGTCATAACGAATTTTCGAAAATTCCGGAGGAGGCGAGCATGGCTGATGACGACAAGGTAAAGGCGCTGGAGCAGCAGGTGGAGGCACTGACCCGGCGCATGGATATCATGGAGGACATCCATGCCATACGCAGCCTGCACTTCCAGTACGGTTATTACATCGACATGTGCCTGTACGACGAGACCGTGGATCTGTTTGCCCGGGACGGGGCGGTGCGCTTTCTAAACGGCATCTACCGGGGCAAGGAAGGGGTGCGGAGGCTTTACTGCGACTGGTTCCGTGCCGATTTCACCAAGGGTCACAACGGCCCGGTGTTCGGCTTCCTGCTGGATCACCTGCAGATGCAGGATATCGTCAGTGTCGCGCCGGACCGGAACTATGCCCGCGGGCGTTTCCGTTCCCTGAACATGATCGGCTACCACGACGACAAGCCGGAACCGGTGGAGCACATGCCGCAGCAATTCTGGAGCGGCGGTATCTATGAAAACGAATATATCCGCGAGGGTGGCGTCTGGAAGATCCTGTACCTGGATTACGTCGGCCGCTGGCAGGCCTCCTACGAGGAAGGCTGGGCCCATGGCAGCGCCCACCTGCCTCCTTTCGAGCAGACCTGGCCCGACAATCCCGTCGGTCCGGACGAGATTACCGAGTATGTCCCCTACAGCTGGCCCGAAACCAGCGTCGTACCTTTTCACTATCCGCATCCGGTGACCGGCCGCAAGTGGGAGCCGCAGGACTGACAGGTGTAATTCAGAGAACCCGGTAGATCCAGAGATGAACAGAATCGGGGTAGCGGGCACCGCCGCAGATGAAGATACTCCTGTTCAGCCAGTCATACTGCCCGGACGGGGCGGTAAAACGCGGGACGGTGCGGAAATAGTACTCTGACGCATCTACCTCGTCGCCGGCGGCGAGACGCTGGATGACTGTCTCGGGACCATGACGCAGACCATGGTTCTGCACCTGAATCAGTACACCGTCATGAGTGCGCAGGGCATAGGTGGCATCGGCCTGGGTAACACCGTCTGAACGGGCAAACTGCCAGTCTGCCGCACCCTCGGCAACGATGACGCCGTCTATGTCAGGGCCCTCGAAACTCCCTCCCAGGATAGGGATGATACGCCGTAAACCCTCGTGAGTTTCTCCGATGATTAGCGGCGCTCCCAGTCTTGCCTGAACCTCGAAAACGAATTCCAGTTGCGGTTTTATCATCTGCAGATCATCCTTCTGTTATCACATGTTCCCGGCCGCAGATTCATCATTCAACAATGTCATGCATGCGTTTATGAATCGATACAACCTTTCCGGAAGGCCGGTGAAATGTAATAATGCCACCAGGGGTTAAACGGGTCGATAACAGCTGGGGGGAGACACTTGGCGCAGACAATCCGGATCGAGGAACTGGTTGATGAGCAGAAGATCGACTGGTTCAACATCAACCTGCTGTTCTGGTCGTTTCTGGCCATGTGGGGCGACGGCTATGACATCACCGCCCTGTCCTTTGCCGCGCCGAAACTGGTGCATGACTGGGGGCTGCAGCCCTCATCGCTGGGACCGGCATTCAGCGCCAGCCTGGTAGGCATACTCTTTGGCGCGCCCTTTCTCGGCTACATCGGCGACCGGCTCGGCCGCAAGCTGGCCATCATCAGCGGCTGTTTCATTTACGGCCTGTTTACCCTGGCGATAGTCTGGGCCACCGATCTGAACCAGATCATCGCCCTGCGCTTCATCACCGGCATCGGCATCGGCGGGCTCCTGCCCAATACCATCGCCCTGAGTTCCGAGCTTTCGCCCAAACGCCTGCGCGCCACCCTGACCGTACTGATGTTCACCGGCATCACCCTGGGCAGCGGGACGCCGAGCCTGATCTCCGCCTGGCTGCTGCCCCATTACGGCTGGGAGGTGCTGTTCGTGGTGGGCGGCGTGGTGCCGCTGCTGATCGGTGTCTGTCTGCTGTTCTTCCTGCCCGAATCGATCAAATACCTGGCGCTGTTCCCGGCCAAGCGCATCCGGCTCCTGAAGGAGGCGCGCCGGCTGCGCAAGGACCTGACTATCGAGGACGATGCGGAATTCGTCATCACTCATCCCGGCGATGAGGGACGCGGCAGCGGCTTGAGACAGATCTTCAGCAATGGCATGGCCTGGATCACTCCGCTTCTGTGGATCTGTTTCTGCACCGCACTCATGTCCAACTATTTTCTCAACAGCTGGCTGCCCTTGCTAATCGAGAATCTCGGCATCGCCCCGGAGCGTGCCGCCATCTCCAGCGGTTTCTACAGCATCGGGGGCTGCCTGGGCGGAATACTCATCAGTGTGCTCATGGATCGCTACGGTTTTGTGGTCATCGCGGCGCTATACGCCCTGGCGGTACCGGCCATCGCGGCTCTGGGCCTGGGGGGCAACACCTTCCTGACGCTGACATTACTGACCACGCTTTCCGGCATAACCGTTCTCGGTGCGCAGTTCGGCAACAATGCCGCCGTCGGACTGGTCTACCCAACGGCATATCGTTCCAAGGGTGTCGGCTGGGCCTTCGCCATCGGCCGCTTCGGCTCCATCGGCGGCCCGCTCATCGGCGCTGCCCTGATCGCCTCGCACATGTCCATGGGTCAGCTGTTCATGATGGCGACCATACCCATGATTATCGGCACCGTCGCTGCCGCCGTCACGGCACGGCTGTGCTACCTGCGCTTCCGGAGCTTCCAGCTGGACGATGCGGCGGCAACGCCACCGGACTGAAGAACCTGCCGCCTTATCCGAATGTGCGCAGCTTTTCCGGCACCTTGTTGGGCATGGCCAGCGCCGCCTGCACCCCCTTCCGGTCGTTCATTTTCTCCAGCCATTCCATGGCGCGCGGCGTATCCTTCCCGTTCATGTGCTCGGGCGCCAGCCTCGGCACGCCGGCGACAAAGGAATAACTGTTGACGTCGGCGAGGGAATAGCTGCCGCCGGCGATCCATTCATTGTTCCGCAGTCTTTCCTCCAGGCGTTCTATGGCAACGCCGATCCGGCGCCGCGAGTCGGCGAGCTGCTCCTCGGTGAACGATTCCCCGGCGACGGTGGCCCACTTGTCGCGCTGTTCCTTGAGTGGAATACGCTCCAGCATCTTTTCCAGTTCACCCTTGTCGAGGCTTTGCGCAACCTTGCGCACCATGACATGCCAGCCGATCATGCTCAGTGCCGGAGAGAAATATTCATCCACGAACTTGCTCCAGATTCGCATCTGCGCGCGCTCGTAAACGTCTTCCGGGCGCAGGCGCACTTCGGGGAAGACATCCTCCAGGTATTCGTTGATGACCGTGGACTCGGTGATGATCCGGCCGTCGTGGTCGAGTACGGGGACCTGGCCGTTAGGGTTGATTTTGACGAACCAGGGCTCGTGCTGCTCGAAGGACAACAGATCGACGTAATGGCTGTCGAACTCCAGCCCTTTCTCCTTCAGACAGATCAGGCATTTCATGGAATTGGCGACGGGTTCCGCGTGATAGAGCTTGAGCATGTGCTTCCTCCTTAGTCACTCGTTCCGGCGGGCCAGGGGCGGGAGTCGCGTCCCTGCTGCGGGACACCCGCGCTGGTACCGGTTTTACAGGGAATGGAATGCCATTAATGTACAGGTCCTGCCAATGCCGGACCAGCAGGAACGGTATGGCTTCATTGTTAATAATTTGTCTTCGAACCGTTATGCGAGTTCATTCTGTCTGCTGCCTCCTGCAGGCATGGATTCCCCTCGCGCGGCAGGTTAATATCCGGGCTGGCGGGACCGTCAGTGGCCCGCTGTTGCAATGATAATGATATGGAACCGATCTGGCGAAAATCCTGGCCCCCGCACATCCCGGACACCGTGGATCCCGACAGCGTCGGCACGCTGGCGAACCTTGCCGACAGCGCCTTCGATCACTTCCGGGCACAACCTGCCTACCATAACCGCGGCACCACCCTGACCTATGCCGAGGTGGACAACCTGTCGGCACGCTGGTGCGCCTTCCTGCAGAACCGTCTGGGACTGGTCAAGGGCGATCGCATCGCCCTGATGTGCCCCAACATACTGCCCTTCCCAGTCGCCATGTACGGTCATTTCCGGGCCGGCCTGGTGCAGGTCAACGTCAACCCCCTGTACACGCCCCGGGAACTCCGGCACCAGCTAAATGATGCCGGGGTGGAAACCATTGTGCTCGTCGAGAGCGCCCTCCCCGCCCTGCAGGAAATCCTCGCCGAGGTACCGATCCGCAACGCCGTGATCATCGGCCGCGATGACCTGCTGCAGGGCGCCTGCGCCGGGATGTCGGCCGCGCCGGAACTCCCCGGTGTACAAAGTTTCACTTTCGGGCAGGCGCTGGCGGAAGGAGAAGGACTGGCGCGCACGCCGGTGGAGCTGGACGGCGCTGACCTGGCATTCCTGCAGTACACGGGCGGGACCACGGGCCTGGCCAAGGGCGCCATGCTCAGCCACCGCAACGTTATCACCAACGTCCTCGCCTTTACCGCCTTCCTGGGCGATGACATCTTCGGCGCGGAACAGGAGAAAACCGTCGTCACCGCCACGCCCCTTTACCACATCCTCGGCCTGGCGGTGAACTGCCTGAGTTTCCTGCACAAGGGCGGTCTCAATCTCCTTATCGACAATCCGCGCGACCTGCCGGCCTTGGTGGCGGAACTGCGCAAGTGGCCGTTCAACGTCATCACCGGCGTCAATACCCTGTTCAACGGGCTGCTGCACACGCCCGGCTTCGATGAACTGGACTTCTCCTCCCTGAAGCTGGCCATGGGCGGCGGTACGCCCATACAGGAAGCCATCTCCACACGCTGGCACGCCGTGACCGGGAAACACATCAAGGAAGGCTTCGGCATGTCCGAAACCGGCGGCGTGACCCAGACCCCGCCGGACATGGAAGGATTCCGCAGCACCATCGGCCTGCCGTTCCCTTCCCTGGAAGTCTCCCTGCGCGACGAACAGGACAACGAAGTCGGTATCGGGGAACCGGGAGAACTGTGTTTCCGCGGCCCCACCGTCATGCGCGGCTACTGGCGCCGCGAGGATCTGAACGACAGCATTTTCACCCGGGACGGCTATTTCCGCACCGGCGACATCGCCACGGTGGATGCGGACGGCTATTTCCGCATCGTCGACCGCAAGAAGGACATGATCCTGGTCTCCGGTTTCAACGTCTATCCCGTGGAGGTGGAGGAAGTGGGCACCGCCGCACCCGGCGTGTTCGAGTGCGCCTGCATCGGCGTCCCCGACGAGAAGACCGGCGAGGCCGTGAAACTGTTCGTGGTGCCCAGGCCGGGGGAAGACGCATCGGCCGATACCATCCGCGACTACTGCCGCAAGAACCTGGCCGCCTACAAGGTGCCCCGGCACGTGGAGTTCATCGACACCCTGCCGAAGTCAGCCGTGGGCAAGATCCTGCGCCGCGAATTAAGGAAATGAAAAAGAAAATGATCGGCCACAGAGATCACAGAGGAACACAGAGAAAATAGAATTTTGTTATTTATGCATCGCGATTGAGTTGATGCGTCTATCGCTATTTTACAATCTATAAACAACAAGGCCGCCGCAGGCCATTATTTTTCTCTCTCTGTGACCTCTGTGGCTAAAAAAGAATCTGCCCGGTGAACAGTTAAACCGGCAGATCTGAACCGAAGCTGGCCTTGTAGCGTTTCTTGAATTCGTCCAGGGTGAAGCTGTGGTTCTGGGTGCCGGCCTGTTCGATCTTGATGGCGCCCATGAGTGAGGCGATGCGGCCGGTGACGCCCCAGTCCAGTCCCTTCTGCAAGCCGAACAGCAGGCCGGCTCGGTAGGCGTCGCCACAGCCCGTGGGGTCTTTGACTTCCGCGGGTTTGGCTGCGGGGATATGCATGTCGCCTTCGTCGGTATAGATAACCGATCCTTCGCCGCCGCGGGTCACGATCAGGGCCTCGACCTTGCCCTCCAGATCGTGGTAATCCCAGCCGGTGCGATCCTGCATCAATTGCCACTCGTAATCGTTGACCGTGATCCAGGTAGCCTGTTCGATAAAGGTCTTGAGATCGTCGCCGTCGAACATGGGCATGCCCTGTCCGGGATCGAAGATGAACGGGATGCCGGCCTCGGCAAACTGTTGCGCATGCTCGACCATGCCGTCGCGGCCGTCCGGTGCGACGATGCCCAGCTTCACGCCGCCGGCGTCTGTCACCTTGTTCTGGTTCGAATGATTCATGGCGCCGGGATGAAAAGCCGTGATCTGGTTGTCGTCCAGGTCGGTGGTGATGAACGCCTGTGCCGTCAGGGTGTCATCGAGGATGCGTATATGAGCCTGATCGATACCGTTGCGGTCCAGCCATTCCTTGTATTCGGCAAAGTCCTGCCCCGCCGTGCCCATGATCAGCCCGTCGCCGCCCAGCAGCTTCAGGTTGTAGGCGATGTTGCCGGCGCAGCCGCCGAATTCCTTGCGCATGTCCGGCACCAGGAAGGAGACATTCAGAATATGGATCTTGTCCGGCAGGATGTGGTTCTTGAAACGGTCATTGAAGACCATGATGTTGTCGTAGGCGAGTGAACCGCAAATCAGTGCAGTCATGGGCAATATTCCTCCCCGTCATTCATACATACAAAAGGGCCGGTGATGAACGCTGTCCATCACCGGCCGTATCAGTGCGGCAGGCAGATCAGGCCGCCGCGGCACCCAGACTCTTTCTGAGCGCGTCGGCCTTGTCGGTCTTCTCCCAGGGCACATCGGTATCGTCACGGCCGAAGTGACCATAGGCCGCCACCTGGCGGTAGATGGGCCGCAGCAGGTTCAGCATCTCGACAATGCCCTTGGGGCGCAGATCGAAGTGCTCGCGGATGGCGTGGGTCAAAGTGGCATCATCCACCTTGCCGGTGCCGAAGGTATCGACGTTGATGGACGTGGGTTCGGCGACGCCGATGGCGTAGGACACCGCCACCTCGCACTTCGCCGCCAGCCCTGCCGCCACGATGTTCTTGGCAACATAGCGCGCCGCGTAGGCAGCGGAACGATCCACCTTGGACGGATCCTTGCCGGAGAAGGCGCCGCCGCCGTGACGGGCCATGCCGCCGTAGGTATCGACAATGATCTTCCGCCCGGTCAGACCGCAGTCGCCCATGGGACCACCGACCACGAAACGGCCCGTGGGATTGATGAAATACTTGGTTTGTTTGCCCAGCCATTCCGAAGGCAGTATGGGCTTGATGATCTCTTCCATGACCGCTTCCTGGAGATCCTTCTGGGAAATGCTCTCGGCGTGCTGGGTGGACAGCACCACGGCGTCGATGCCTGCGGGCTTGTCGTCTTCGTAGCGCAGGGTAACCTGGCTCTTGGCGTCCGGCCGCAGCCAGTCCAGTTTGCCGGCCTTGCGGACTTCCGACTGGCGTCTCGTCATTCGGTGCGCCAGGGCGATCGGCGCCGGCATCAGTTCATCGGTCTCGTCGCAGGCATAGCCGAACATCAGGCCCTGGTCGCCGGCACCCTGTTCCTTGTCGGTGCCCGTGCCCTCGTTGACGCCCTGGGCGATGTCGGGGGACTGCTTGTCCAGCGCCACCATGGCGCCACAGGTTTCATAATCGAAGCCCTTGTCGGAGCTGTCATAGCCGATATTCTTGACGGTATTGCGCATGATGTCCGCATAATCCACGCTGGCCTGGGTGGTAATCTCGCCGGCGATCAGCATGAAACCGGTGGTTATAAGCGTTTCGCAGGCAACGCGGCTTCTGGGATCCTGTTCCAGCAGTGCATCAAGAATGGCATCGGAGATCTGATCCGCCATCTTGTCCGGGTGACCCTCGGACACGGATTCTGATGTGAAGAGATAACTCTTAGCCATGTATATTCTCCTTCCTCTGTTCACGTTGTTTATAGCGCATCACCAACGCCCGTAAATGTCCCGGCTGAGTGACAGCCGGTTCCACGGGACCTGTCCACGGCCTGCACGGCATGTTTCCGTTTGTTGAACTTGGATTGGCGCCGTTACTAAGCGCCGTGGAAACCTGAATAATGTAATCCGTCGGCCTTGCCGGCATGCAGTGTGAAACGCGGACCTCGAAGTGCGGGTCCGACTGCAGTGCAACCGTCTGTTCGCCTTTTCGCGACTCTCACAGCCGCCGCCATGGGCGTTTCCGGCCGCATGCGTTGCCGTCCCTTGCTTCCGTGCCTGTTATGGTGCGTTCCGTCGCGCTGGTGATTTTATGAAGGATCTATTCTACAGGGAATCGCCGCCGGTTTCATCCGCGGTCCCCGTGGCGGGCAATTTATTCAGGGATATGAACGGGTTAGGTTCACACGTCCACGGTAAAGCCGGTACCGTCGGCGTTCAGGGTAAAACGGCCGTCGACGACGGCATTGGCCCAGCGCGCGGTCTTTTCCACGCCGCCCAGGGCGAAGAAATGCGTCCGCACCATACGCGTGTCGGGATGCCCGGAGGCGTGCCTGGCACAGGCGACAATCTGTTTGTCGGGACCGGTAACCTTGAGCATGTTGGCCACGTCACCGGCGCGCTTCGTGAGCATGCGCATGGAAGCGCCGATGCCGCAGCGGACACCCATGTTGATGAGGCGCTTCAGGGATGTCGGACCGGCCATGCCAACGTGGATGGGAAGGGTAATGCCCCGTGCCGTGGTTTCCGCCTCCCACCTGGGCATTGCCGCGGTATCGAAGCCGAACTGGGTAACGATGTGCACATCCAGGCTGGTCGACGCGGCATACCCGGCCTTGTCATCCAGGGCCTTCTCCAGGACTTCATCGGGGATGTTGGCGTTGCCCTCCGGGTGACCGGACACCCCCAGGGTGCGGATACCGTGTTTCTCCAGGAGACCGCAGTTGAGAACATCCATGGCCCCCTCGAACTGTCCTTCCGGTTCCGGCAAATCGCCGGCAATGACCAGCACATGCTCCACACCGACCTTCTGCACGGCTGCCAGTGCCTGGTCCAGTTCATCGGGTCCCTGCAGGCGACGCGCCACAATGTGGGGGACGGGCTCGTAACCCTTCTCAAGGAGACGTTCCGCCATGGACACCAGATCGGACCGCGCCGCGCCCGGCACATGGGCGATATAGACGCAGGTGCCGGCGGGGATGAAATCGGGAAAATCCTGGACCTTGTCCAGGTCGTGAGTGGTGGCCTCGATGGAATAGCCGGAGACAAAGCTGGAAACAGCCTGCCTGAGCTCCTCGGGTGACATATTGTCTTGGGATTTTGCTTGCACGGTCTGATCCATGCCCCTGGTCCGCTGATGGGTGAATACCGGCCCGGCAGGATCAGTGCAGGGCCATGCTGAATTGCTTGATGCCGCTTCCGGCCCTCAATAGCCGACAATGTAAATTTGGCTGAAAATAAAGTCAATGCAATTTGCCCAACTGAAATTGGCAATAATATATTGGGGTTTATCCCATTAATGGAGGCGAACCGTCCGTTACGGATAATTTCTCCATTCAATCATATAATTACCCTGTACCCTCAGCCGAAAACACTTTGCATGATAAATCTGCCAGGAATCCATTATAGTGAAACTGTCTCCGAACGGTTCGAATTGATGGGATATATACTACATGTCGGCTGCGGCCCCCTGCGCAGATCAGACAGGGGACGGGATATTTCCTATACATCCCACAATATTGCCAGGGTAATTAATGAAATAAGATAAGAGCGATACTGCCCGGGAAATGCCCGCTTTGAAATTTTCCGAATAAATATTAGTTATCAATATGTTATAAGGCATAGTGCATCCAGCGAAAATTTAGGAAATTTCCCACTACTTTGAAATTTAACTTTAATGGGAAAAATAATTGACTCGGCTACGTCTCTTGAGTAGTTTGCCTTGAAGCCGTTACGGGCTGCAAAAAGGCGTGGGGGCACCATGAACGAAACCGAGACACTCATCCACGAGATCGAGAACTACTGCCGGCAGACCGACACGGCGGAGTCCACATTCGGCCGCCGCGCCGTCAATGACGGCAAGTTTGTCGGCCGCCTGCGGGAAGGCAAGAGTGTCACCCTCAAGACCCTGAACCGCGTGCGGGTCTTCATGCACGATCATCCTCCCGCCGCCGGCTCCGCCGCACCGGCAGCGGAGCCCGCAAACCCCGCCGCCGGCGGACGTCTCACACCGCAACAGGAATCCGACGATTCCGGCGGTCGTCCGTTTCGATTTTATGATAATCGCCAGAAGTACCTGGCCTTCGTCAACACCTGCAACGAAAAGGTCTCCATTGCCCGCCGCGCCGGCCGGGAAATCCACCATATCCAGCCACGGCCGCCGGCACTGAAGATTTTCGACGCGGGCATGGGCGACGCCACCGTCCTGTCCCTGATCATGCGCGATATGCATCGCCGCTTTCCCCATGTGCCGTTCCTGATTAACGCCAAGGAAATCAGCCTGGAAGACGTCAGGCTGGGACTGGAAAAAATGCCGGACCGGTTCTTCGAACATCCTGCCACGGTGCTGGTCATCACCAACCTGAATTACTCCGAAGCCCCCAAGCTTATGCCCGGCAACGTCAACGCCGCAGCCGCGCTTAACTGGCACGAGATCAGGCTGCAGGGAGAAACCTCCTATGAATACGGGGAGCAGATCCAGGCACTGGATCACCTGCTGGTGGACGGCTGGCAGACACGCGTCAGCCCGCGTAGCGGCAATCCCATGTATATGCGCCCGTCGGTACTGGTGATCTATCGCGAGGATCACAAGTTCCTGCTGGAAAACGTTATTCCACACCAGGGACACTACGAGGGGCTGTATGACTTCATTCTCGCTTCGCAGCCGTGGCGGGCCCGCGTCAGCGCCCGCTTCAAGGTGGAGAAGGTATTGAAACCCCTGTCCCTGAGCCTGGCGCCGTCCGGCCGCATGCTCGCCATACAAAGCTGCGGCAATGATCCCGGCCAGGAAATTATCAACCGGCTGTGGCCGGAGGAAAACCCCTTCCTGACCAACCGCCATGAGCTGCTCAGCGTTCTCAAACAGGAACTGGGCCGGGACGCCAGGGATTTCAATTTCAACCCGGGCTCGGATACCAAGTCACTGCTGCAATACCAGATGCATACCCTGCCCTCGGAAATCGGCGACAACATCGGCACATCCACCCTGTTTGCCGCCTGGAACGCAGCCATCTACGTCAACCAGATCGAGGACGAGAAACTGGAAGACGCCATGACCAACGACCGCTACATCCGCGCCACCAGCGAGGTCCTGAAAAAACACGACGGCCTGTGGTTCAATGATGAAACCTTCGTCATTTCGCGCAAGCGTGCGTGACAACGGCAATTAACCACGGAGAACACGGAGGACACGGAGAAACTGATATAATTATTTGTTGAGGTAATATTCCTTCTTGGCTGTTGATTTAGCGGTAACTGAACTGCAGCAAATAGCCGACGATATTATTTCCTCCGTGTCCTCCGTGCTCTCCGTGGTTAAAATATCAGGCATTCGGATGCCCGCGGGATAAAACTGATATCGCGTTACTTGCCGGATTTCCTGGACTTTTTCTTGGCCTTTTTCTTGGCCTTTTTCTTCGCCTTCTTCTTCCCGCTCTTTTTCTTCGCCGACTTCGTGTCCTTGTAGTGTTCCAGGCCGGGACGATATTCCTTGTCGTCCAGGAAGGCCTTCATGGCGCCGCGGCGGTTGTCCGCCGCCTCGCCGAAAAACAGCGCCTCACCCATCTTGGCGTACAGGTAGTCGGCGGAGACCTCCCAGTCCATGTAACGTACACGCTTGGTCGCCAGCTTGGCGTTGCGCAGCACCGCCGGGTTCTTTTCCAGCAGGGTCACGGCCAGCTCGCGGGTGCGCCGGCGCAGCTGCCGCAGCGGCACGGCCTCGTTGACCAGCCCCAGCTCCGCCGCCCGTTTGCCGTCGAAGGGCTCACCGGTCATGATGTAATACAGGGCGTCGCGATAGCCCATAGTCTCGACCACGGCCTTGGTGACGTTGCCGGCGGGCAGAATACCCCAGTTGATCTCGGACAGCCCCAGAGTGGCCTCTTCCGCGGCAATAGCCAGATCGCAGCCCACCATGGGCGTGAAAGCCCCGCCGAAGCACCAGCCGTTGACCATGGCGATGGTAGGCTTGGGATAGTCGCGCAGCCGCCGCCACTGCCATTCCTCGTTGATACGCCGTGCCTTCATGATGACCTCGTCACCCGCATCGTCGGTTTCGCGGAAATATTCCTGCAAATCCATGCCGGCGGCGAAGGAGTCGCCGGCACCGGTCAGAACCATAACGCCGCAGCGATCATCCAGGGCGAGGGTTTCCAGGGTGGCGCACATCTCCCTGCCCATGGTCGGATTGATAGCGTTCTTCTTGGACGGGCGATTCATCGTCACCCAGGCGATACCCGCGTCGAATTCGACCAGAACAGTGTCACCCCAGGGATCAGTTTTCTTTTTTGCCATGATTTCCTCCACAGGCGGTTATGAATCATTCGAAGAATTGTGACAGCGAGTTTACCATATCGATCACCGATCCTCCCGGCAGCGTAGCGGGACTTCGAGCCGTTCATCGCCGGGCCAGGGTCTGTAATACCCTTTACCGCAGCGGATATCTTCATGCCGGTGCTGATCGTCCGGTCATGACACTCATTATTCGTACACTGACCTGTTTGGTATAATGCCGGAATTCCGCCCGCGCCGTCCGACCGGCACAATAATAAAAGGTACACCCCCGTGAGCGAGAACCAGCGGGAATCGGCCCGCGCCCTGGATTACGCCAACTACCGCTACTACGTCGCCGCCCGCTTCCTGGGCACCTTCTCGGTGCAGATGCAGAGCGTCGCCATCGGCTGGCAGGTCTATGCTATGACCGGCGACACCATGGATCTCGGCCTCATCGGCCTGTGCCAGTTCCTGCCCTTCGTGCTCCTGGTCCTGCCGGCGGGCCATGTGGCCGACCGCCTGGACCGACGCCTGATCCTGACCCTCTGCTACGCCGTTGAAGGACTGTGCGCCCTGCTGCTGCTGCTCTACACCCTGAGCGGTATTGTCGCCGTGTGGCCGGTGTTCGCAACCCTGGCGCTGTTCGGCAGCGCCCGCGCCTTTTCCATGCCCACGAATTTCGCCATTACGCCCAATCTGGTCTCGCGCGGCGCCTTCCCCAATGCCGTGGCCATCAATTCCTCCATGTCCCACGTGGCCACTATCGTCGGCCCCGCCGCCGGCGGCATGCTCTATGTGTACGGCCCGGACTCGGTTTACATCACGGTCGGGGGCATACTCGTGTTCTCCGTGCTGATCATATCGCGGGTGCGCCTGCCCGGCATCATCCGGGCACCGGAACCGACGAGCTGGCACACCCTGCTGGAAGGATTGCGCTTCGTCAAATCGCGGCCGGTGGTGCTGGGCGCCATTTCACTGGATCTTTTCGCGGTGCTGTTCGGCGGCGCCACAGCCATGCTGCCGGCCTATGCCAGCGACGTGCTCCATGTCGGGCCGCAAGGCCTGGGCTGGCTGCGCACTGCACCGGCCATCGGCGCCGGTATCACCGCCGCCCTGCTGGCCTTTCGCCCCATCGGCCGGCGTCTGGGCCCGTGGCTGTTTTCCGGCGTCGCCATTTTCGGTCTGTCCATTATTGTTTTCGGCCTGTCGAAAATCTTCCTGGTGTCACTGATCAGCCTGATCTGCCTCGGCGCCAGCGACATGGTCAGCGTCTACATCCGTCACCTGCTGGTGCAGCTGGAAACTCCCGATGCCATCCGCGGCCGGGTCAGCGCCGTCAACGCAGTATTCATCGGCGCCTCCAACGAACTGGGAGAATTCGAATCCGGCGTGACCGCAAGCTGGTTCGGACTCGTCCCGTCCGTGATCATCGGCGGCGCGGCAACCATGGCGGTGGCGGGACTGTGGAAGCGCTGGTTTCCGGAGCTGTCCGGCATGGATCGTCTGCCGGAGAGAATGAAGTAGTACAGGTTCTTTTATATCAATCGGCTCCGGTCGTCCCCCTGAATTCGACCGTACAGCGTACTCCTGCGGGCAACTTGAAGTCCGGGTTGGGCAACTCCAGCCTGACGCCGAATGTCCGGCTGCTCGCATCGAAAACCTGGTCTATAACGGCGATTGTCGCCGTGTATTCGCCGCCGATCGGCTGTTCCGGACGCACGATTGCCGTCATGCCGTCACTGACGTCTCCGTAGGATGACACGGGCAGGTAGACTTCCACGTACAGCGGGTCAACGGCGGCGATATGCATGAGCGTGCTTTGCTCATGGACGTATTCACCCGGAGACATCACGACATCCACCACGACGCCGTCCACCGGTGATTTAATGGTACGGCGACTGAGCTGCGCCTCCGCACGCTCATATTCGGCTTTTGCGATGCTGTGCTCGAGACCCGCCGATTCCACCGACATCATTGCCATGTTGTGCTCGATCTCCGCCTGTTCGTATGAACTGGTGGATACGGACTGGCTCTCCCGCAGTGATTCCAGTCGCTGCAGTTCGCGTGCCTTGTATTTCTCCTGCAGCCGGGCGGACCGCAAATCGATGTCGGATTCCGCCTTGATCCGGGCCAGCCGGGCGTTCATCTTTTCGATTACGTTATCCAGCCTGGCCAGGGGCTGCCCCCGGGATATCCTGTCTCCCCGCTTTACGAGCACTTCCGCCAGAACCCCGTCCTGGAACGAACCCAGCTCCACCGTGGAGTTCGGGTTGATCACACAGTCCAGGGGTTCAGCTCCGGCCGACAATGGACAGGTTGTCAGGATCAGAATGGCGATGATTGATAATTTTTTCATTCTGCGCTGCCCGAGAATGCCGTTATGTTACGCACCTGGTAATCCAGGCTGAGCAGTTTGCGCCTCAGGCGCTCCGCGGCCTTGCGTTCATTCCGCCTGCGCCGGGATGCCAGCATGATACCGGATCGACATCCCAGAGAAGTGCTTAACCTGGATGCGGCGTTCACGATCCTTTGCTCGGATCCGCTCAACCGGCCCGGATCGGGAGGCGGTTCCTCGGTGGCGGGTGTCAGGGTAAAGCCCGGCAGTCCGTAAACCTGCCACAGCTCGTCCCGGCAATAGCGGATATCGCTGCAAACAGCGGCGAGAAGCCGGTAGCGACGGAAAAAACGCTGGAAAGTCAGTTTGCCGCGGGCGACATGCCGGCCGGTCACGGGGAGTCCCTCCCGTACCTCCAGAATCTGCCTCATTCCGTCCGGAATGGGTATGCCTTCCGGGAGTTCCAACCGCCGTTCAACCAGCCGGTAATGACGGCCGGGCTCAAGACTCAGCGCCTTCAATGCCAGGGAAACGTCGGCATTACGGCGGTGTAAATTGCGCCAGGAACCCGGCAAATCGGTTGCGCGCTGTTCCAGCTGCTGTTTGCCCGCCTCCGTCAACAGGAGGCGTTGGCCGGCATCCGCCGTAAAATGCAGGCCTTCTTCCAGCTCCCCTGCCAATGCCAGCGCCGTCTCCGCCCAGGCCTGCTCCTGCGCCGGATCGGTGCACTCCGCGATGGTCAGCGGCTCACAGGCATGATCGATCAGGATCCGGTTGGCATCGACGACGATGCCGAAGGGCAGCCCGCACATGCGGGTGTCCCGCAGCGGCTCATGGCCAGCCAGCCGTCCCAGCTTGCGGGTGATCTCCCCCTGTCGCGGCCGCTGCCGCAGCCTGTCGTACAGGTAATCCTGCAGCACGTCCCGGGCGCTGACGATGATCACCGCGGCATGGTACGCCGTACGACGCTTCGTTACGGGTGATCCGGGTTCGATGACGGCCGCCCGCAGCCCCACGCGCCGCAGATGCTCTTGCAACACGGGTTCGAGCTGCTGCGTACAGGCTTCATCCGGGGTCAGCACGTGTACCGTGCGCCCGCTCAACGCGATTGCCGTGCTGGCGAAGGCAATCATCCCGCCCCGGGAGGCCGGTGCAGTACACTGTACGGCCATGCCGCGGATCATCGCCAGGGCACCCGCCAGCGTCTCATCATCCGCACCCTGCCCTCTCGACCAGGCATGCCAGAGGGACAGCGATGATGCGGCCAGCCCCTGCAGCCGCAGACTCTTGCGCAGGATTTCGATGGTGACAGCCGGACCGTCATGACCGCCTTCCAGCCTGGTCAACTCCCGCCGGATGGACAGATGACGGTATCGCGCCGGCCAGGTCGTCAGTCTTCGTTCCAGGCGGTGGCGCCACCCGAAACCCGGATCACTGCGCTCGGGATAGCGCGTCGCCTCCGGTGCGGGCCATTCAGACATCGAGCTTCCTCAGGAAGACCCGACGGGCGGCCCGGTATAAGCGCCAGGCGATCGGCTCCCAGCCATGCGAAAACTTGACATAGACACGCATCCCCAGCTTTGAAACGGGCCAGGAACCGACAGGCGCCACTTCCAGGTTGTACACGCTGTCGAGCACCCTGCGCTGCCCGGGGTCGGTGGGATCCAGTACAAACCTGCCTCCGCCGACGGTGCTCAGTGCCCGGCTGGGCAGTTTATTGGTAAGTGAAGGCACCTCGCTCAATATCCGTGCGGGGATCGCCTCGGAGAGGCGCGTTGCCAGACGCATCTCCACCGCGCGGGTATTTTTGCGTACTTCTTCGATGGAATCCTGATCGACAACCACCCGCACGACGGGTTTATTGAAGTCCGCGACATAACCCAGAATATCCCCCCGCTGCACGAATTTGCCGGGCAGATCCGATGCTCCCGGCAGGGCCAGCGTACCGGAGTTTCCGGCCGTGACCCGCAGGTTGCGCTGGTATTCCCGCGCCAGCTCCAGATCCGCCCGCGCCTGACGCAACTGCTCTTCCACGATTCGCGCCCCGACCCTGTCCCGGATATCCTGTTCCAGATGGCGCAGTTCCAGCTCCTTCACCCTCGCCCGGTGTACCGCCACTTCCTTGTCCAGGAACGGATCCGAGAGCTGCAGGAGAACATCGCCCTTTTCTATCCTCTTGCCGCCGCGCACGTAGATCTGATCCACGATACCCTGCGAACCGGCGTGCACGGCGTCGTCACCCGGTACCCAGACGACGCCTTCGGCGACGGTGTTATACGGCAACGGCACAACCAGGAGCAACAGCATCACCATGGCGAGCATGCCCGCCGTGGCCGCCAGTGCACGCGTCCGCCGGCCGCGCAATGCCGTCCCGCGCAGCAGGAAATGCAACTGCCGGAGTATCGGCAGCACCACCATGAGGGATACCGACCAGACAGCCAGCAGAACGCCGATCATGAAAAACCGGGAAGCAACAAACAGAATGATGGCAGTTATTACCGTCAGCCTGTAGAGAAATGACGCTATGCCGTAGAATAACATCCAGCGGGCCTCGCCACGGCTGGTCGCCGGCGATTGCACGCCATCCAGGCCCAGCAAATAACGTTTTACCAGGCTGGCGATATGACGGTAAGAACGTGGTGCCAGGTTGGGGATTTCCAGGATATCCTGCAGCACGTAATACCCGTCGTAGCGCAGCAGCGGATTGCCGTTGAAGAACAGGGTGGAAACGCCGCCGATCAACATGATGTTGTAGGCACATGCCTTTACCAGCCCGTCTTCGACGGAAAGCCATATGAACAGCGCAAGTGCCGCCAGGAACAGCTCTACCAGTATGCCGGCCGCGCCCACCAGGGCCCGCTGCCACTTGACGGGATAGGCGGTGGCAGCCGAGGCATCAACGTAAGGGACGGGCATGAACACCAGGAACAGTATTCCTATTTCATGCACCTCGCCGCCCCAGTGCTTGACCGCAAACCCGTGCCCCAGCTCATGGACCGCTTTTACCACGGGATAGACGCACAGCATGATTAACAGGTTTTCCGCGACCAGTACCCGGTCGACAAAATCCTTGGTCAACTCACTCCAGTGCGCGCCGGCAAGCACCAGTGCATAGCCGACGACGGCAAGATAAACCAGGGCCGCCCAGGGAGTGAAAAGGAAACGCAGCCACGGCGATACGGCGGTCAGGAAGTCATCCGGGTCCAGCAGCGGGAAGCGAACCGCCATCGGGTTGAGAAAACGCAGCAGTCGTTTGCGCTGCTTCTGCCGTGTGCTGCGTTCCGTTATTTCCTCGATATCGGATGGCACATCGCCGTGCAGGACATCGCTGCCGTAGAGCATGGCCAGCAGCCTCATCACCTCGGACTTGTCCAGGGGCTCACCGGGGAATGCCGCACAGGCCATGTCCCAGATTTCCTGCACGGTACGGGTGCCGTCCATCAGGGACATCATGTAGTAGGCGGGCGGCGAGCAGAGATGGTGGCGCCCGGACGTACGGTCCTGAAGGATGTAGGTCAGGCGGCCGCGGTAATGCTGGCGATGGATGCGCGCATGGCGGCGCAGTCTCGGCCGATACCCGGCAATGCGATACCAGGAACCGTTCTCCATGTCACGGCCACCAGGTCCAGAGGAACATGCGCAGCCAGTCAACCAGCTGCTCGCTCCAGATCCGGATCACCAGCCTGTCACCCACCCGGGTTTTTGCAATACCCTCCATTCCCGGCCGCAGGTCTGCAATCTCGTCATGCAGCAGGGCTTCCACCCGGAAAAAGTTCTTTCCCTCCTCCTGTTCCGCGATCGAGGTGATCAGGGTTACTTCGTAGGCAAATACCCGATCAGGCAATGCCGAAAGCCGCAGGCTGCCGGTCTGGCCAACCCGCATGTCCATGACATCACCTTCGTCGACTTTCAGGATGACCCTGTGTTCCTTCAGCGGCGCGATGCGGAATAACTCCTCTCCGCGCCGGACGGCGGCACCGACCTTCTGACTCAGATCTCCCTCTACCAGTACACCGGTGAACGGCGCGCGGATACGGGTACGGGCCAGTTGCTGATCCAGCAATTGCACCTGGGCCTCGGCCTGCTCCAGTTCTGCCCGGATAATGTTTGCGGAAGCACGCTTCTGCTGAGCCAGCGCCTGATCGTATTCCGCCATGCTCTGGCGGCTCTTGGTGCTCCAGCGAATACGCTCCAGGGCCAGATCCTGGTCGTCCAGCGTGGCGATCAGTTCGCCTTCCTCCACCACTTCCCCCGCACGCGCGTACTGATCCTCTATATAACCGTCAAAGGGAGCAACGATGGTACGCTGGACGAGCCCCTCCACTACCGCCGGAGAAGTCACGCGATACTCTCCCGTGACAAAGCTGAAAAGGAGTATCAGCAACAGGAGTGATGCCGTGGCAAGCTTGCGGCCGGGATAATGGGGACCGAACAGACGCACTGCCTGCACCCATGACGCCTCACGGATTTTGCGCCAGATGCTGAAATCCTCGCGCCTCTGCATCTCGAGCATCGGGCCAAGTACACTCACGGCACTGTCCAGCAACTCCACCTCGTCTTTGCTGAATGTCTCGCCGTATGCCCTCTGCAGCGAAACGGCACCGATCGTCTCACCTCCCGCCTGAAGCGGCAGGGTCAACGCCGTTCCGACCCGGTGGTCCTCCAGCAGTTCCTCGTGAGCACGGGTGACGCGATACTCCCAGTCTCCGGGCAAGGGGGAGAGAATGACCACGTCCTGATCGACAGCCTCGTCCATGGCGGACTCAATCTGCCGGACAAAGCTCATACGCTCACCGAACTGGGCACTGTGTGACAGGGCTTTCAGCTTCACGTGTCCTTTTTCAATGAACCCCAGGGCTACGGGATCGCATCCCATCCGAAAAGCCAGTTCGCTCACCAGGGCGTGACAGGAACCATCAAAGGACGCCTGCTCCAGCACCAGGCCGATGAGATCGAAGGCAAGTACCGTGCGCTCTTTCTGGCGGGCGTCATCCTCGCCCTGCTGCCGGCGCAACAGGGCTTCCATCCAGGCGCTGCCCCAGCGCAGCTGCCACAGAAGAGACCGGGAGTCCCCCTCTCCGGGGTCGACACCGAGAGCTACCGCTCCGTAGACGGCGCCGTCGATTTCTATGGGCAGTGCCAGTTGCCGGTTGGCGCCCTCGATGACTACGGGCCTCTTCTCACGCAGACATTTTTCGATGACGGTGAGTTCGCGGGGAGGATTGTTCTCATCCGGCCAGCTTGCCACGGGGGCAAACGGCCCCATCTCCGGTTCGCCCAGTACGACGACGCCGGCCCGGGTTCCCTCGATGTAATGGCACAGCAGCGCCAGCCATTGTCTTACGAAACTTTCCGGAGACTCTGCGGAGCGGAACTTCTGCCAGAGCGTCTGTTCCAGGAAGGTGATACTGGCGGCATCGGCACGCGTACTTTCTGTCATCCCATGCTCATCCGGTACTACTGCTGTAGAATGCTATCTACTGTCAATTCTGCCCAGGGTTTTCAGAAGTATCCTTCGGAGCTATATCAATCTGGCCGAACCGTTTCTCATACTGCTTGAGTACTGCACCCAGCAATATCCACAATCGTTTGGCTGCAAACGGGCTGAGTACGATCCGGTTGTTTAGCTTGACATGAACCTCCCGTGTCTCACTGGCCTTCCACGTTTCATTGGTGCCAAAGAACAGGTTAACTTCTTCCCGCGAACTGGTGGCATTTACCACGTTGGCATGGGAACTCTGCATGGTCGAGTCATCCCAGTCCACAATGGGTGTATTCGGCTGACTTGCTTCGGCTTCAGCCTCCTCGTTGTTTTTCTTGTCCGCCATACCTTTCTCCGTTTGCCTGTGTTAAAGCCTTTGCAGGCGATTAATGACTTTAAATTTTACCCGATCAGCCGTTCCGGATCCGGAAGTTACCGTAACTGGAATTGCTTCGCACGCCCGGAAAAACCTGCTGAACGCTCCCATTGCACAAGACTATGTACATCATCATCGTTGTTGATTGTCGACTCATACAACAGCAGGAGATCGTCGTCGGAGTTACCATCATCTCCCGAGAGGAAATCGCCGGAATCCTCGTCGAACACCATAACCGTGTCGTCTCCGGATACCTCGAAGCGCTCTCCCACTCCCAGTTCATCTGCCATGAAAGCCAGGCCAGAGTCATGCTCGAGACCCATGGCATGGCCGTACTCGTGCAGCAGCACGCTGAGCAGATCAATCCCTTCCACATCGGTGCTGGTGCCGGTATACCAGCCGTAGCCGGCGGCATTGTAGTCGAGAATAATATGTCCGTCCTCGTAGACAGCCAGGTAGTCGCCGGGCAAATCCGCCACCTCCACGGTCACCCCTTCGAACTCCGAACCATCGATTGCCGTAAACGTTGAAGCGAGCAGGTCCACGGCCGTGCCGGATACGTCATCAATCTGGGCGTCATCGAGGCTGGTCCCGACCTGCACCGTTGCGGCGCTGCCGTCGATTCTCAGGGGCGAACCTGCGTAGGCGGGATCGTCACCGCGCACCAGGAAGTCGTCGAAGTGGCTGCCGCCGCCGGCGCTCATCACCCCGAACTGGCCGTCGTTCAGGAGGCTGTTGAAGCTGTGAGTCACAACCGACTTCCCGTCAAGGCTCACGGTGACGGTGGATCCGAACAGTGTAACCATCAGGGAATAGTCCCTACCGGATTCCAGATCCTGGCTTGCCACGGCATCCACGCTCCACTGGCCGTCGAGGTAATGGCCTATAATCACCTCGTTGTTCTGGACATCCAGGGCCGCGTACTTGAACTCGTCATTGCTGTAATAATCGAAGACGAAGCCGCCCTGGTTATCACTATTGAGTGTGCCCAGCATTTCCAGTCGCGAGAATGCGGCGACGTCAACGCTGTCCGTAGCCAGGGCGGGCATCTGGCCGGCGCTGCTGCCGTGGAGACTCCCGCCGCTGATGTCCCAGCTCCCCGACCTGACAAGGAACGGATTGTCGGACGCGTCATCGAAACCCGCATCAGTGCTGAAGGTCCACTCCGGAGGCAGTGTCTGGATCTGGAGATCGTCGAATCGCGCCGTCGCATTGTTCGTACCCAGTCCCACCATGCCGCCATCGTTGAGCGGTTCGCCGAAATCAAACGAGGTATTCTCGTTCTCGTTGACGTATACCGTGGCCTGGCTTCCGAACAGGACAACCGTGAGATCGTAGTCCGTATCCGATCTCAGCCGTACGGGGATCTGTACATCGACCTCCCAGCCGTTTGTATCCCTGTGCCCGAGCTGCAACTTGTCGGTGCCCACTTCCACACCCGCGAACTTGAAGTCCTCGGGTCCCTGGTAATCGAACAGAACATAGGCATTGGACTTGCTTCCTGCCTTGTCCTTATCGGCATTGACAGTTACCAGTATCTCGGCGTACGTCGGCTGCAGGGCGTCGAGCGGATACAGGCCGACGACCTCCCCGCCCAGCGTATCCGGCTCTGCCAGCAGCGCACCGCTGTCGGTGATGCTCAGGCTGCCTGAATCCGCGGCCAGCGGCACGGCCGCTCCGGGATCGTTGAACAATTCACGCCGCATGATTTCCCGCTTGCCCTGCAGATTACCCGGCTGCGGATCATTGGGCGCGCCGGTCTGTTCCTGCCAGTCGAAATCCGTCTGGCGCACCATCCCCAGTTCCCCGTACGGCTCGAAACTGCGAGCGGGATCCGGTTCATCGGTGCGCACGTCGGCATTCTTCTGATCGACGTAGAGCTGTCCATCCACCGTATTGGTGTACGGAAGCGTAGCGTCGACTCTGGCGTCGATACCGTCGCTGCCGGACAGGGCATGCAGGAATTCCGGCACCTGGGGCTGCAGGGTGCGGCTGATATGGAAGGCGCCGAACGGACTGAAGGGAACGATGTAGCTGTTGAATTCGCCCACCCAGTCGATGGACCGGTCGGCACCGGTGTTGAGGATCATCACATCCCGGCCCGCCCCGGCGTAGGCGATGTCGGCGTAGGCCTGGTACTCATCCGGATCCTTGTTGTCCAGGGGATCCGGCGCGGGATCATGCGGGCCGACACGGCCGCTGAATCCCGAATCGTGATCGTCATCCATGTTGAGCAGATCGTTGCCGCGCCCGCCGTACATGTGGTCGCGGCCGCTGCCGCCCACCTGCCAGTCGTTGCCCAGGTCACCGAACAGGCGGTCGTCGCCGTCGCTGGGTCTGGCACCGTCGGAGAAACGGGCGTCTTCCGGTCCCTCGGTTTCATCGAAGTTGAGGATGAAATCGATGGGACTGGTTACGCCGTCCAGGCTGGCGAGCGGCGCAATGTCTCCCGCGCCTGCGTCGATATCGAACATCAGCTTGCGCCGCGGATTGAATTCATCGTACCAGGCGAATTCATCCCGTGTGCTCGGATTCTGGCCGTGCCCGTCCACGACAGGCTTGCCCTCGAAGCGCAGGATATCGCCCGGGTTGTAGGGGGCAAAGTCAAACCAGAAGGGATTGTCGGCAAGCGTCGGGATTTCGTTGGGCGGTGAATTCTGCATGGCCTGCAGGAAAGTATTGACCCGGGTAAACGCCTGGTCGGGTCCCGTCTCGAATCCCGTCCCGGAATAGTAGGCCGGCAGGGCCTCGGCACCGGAAACGGCGTCATCGCCGTCGCCACCGTGGATGAAGTCGTTGTCCAGTCCGCCGAACATGATGTCGTTGAAGCGAACGGGAGCGCCGAACTCTCCCGCCACCATCCCGTCGAGGTCATCGGTGCGGAAGGAGAACAGTTCCACGGACTTGATGAGCTCGTTCTCGACATTGATGATAGCCCGCTGGATGTTACCGGGAGACCTGATCTCGGCGTTCAGCGAGTTCGGATCGGGGGATTCATTCTTCTTCAGGTTGGTCTGTTCGGGCAGCAGTGCCTGGATGCCGTACAAATCCTCCCCGTACTGATCGCTGTTGCGGCTGGTGAGAATCAGCCCGTCATCACCCACGATGCCGTCCACGCCCGTGCCGCCCAGGATGAAGTCGTTGCCGATCTCGCCGTGCAGGTCGTCATGCCCGCTGTTGCCGAAGATGACGTCATCCCCGGTCATACCATGGACCAGGTCGTCGCCGCTCTCACCGTAGATCAGGTCGCCCTCGCCGCGTGCCGTGGCCAGGAATTCCAGTGTTTCGCGGCCGTCGCCGCCGTCGACATAGGCATAGCCGTAGTCGCCGAAGTTCACGGCACGTACGCGAATGGTCAGATCGTCATTCCCGTAGCCGTCATCCTCGAAGCCGTCGGCGGTGACGGCATCCCGGTCGTAGTTGAACGTCGCGTAGCCGATCTGGTCACCTTCGGTTTCGGGATCGGTATCGACCACGATACGGAAGATATCACCATTGTCGCCGAGGATGGTATCCGCGTCGGTGGCGTGGCGCTCCTCCGCCGGCACGATGGTGTCACCGCTGACGTCGTTGTCGACGCCGCCGAAACTGGCATTGCGCGCCAGCAGGGCAGGATTGCCGGCGCCGCCGTAGATCAGATCGGCGCCGTCCGGGCGCAGATCATTGCCGGTGGCTGCGCCGTGGAAGGCGGCGTCGGCGTCGCCCAGGCCGAACAGGCTGGAACTGCCGCCGATGATATCATCCTGGCCGAGGTTGCCGTAGATGCGATCGTTGCCGCCGTTGCCCTCGATGTAGTCGTCGCCGTCGTCGAGGCTCTCGAAGACGTCAAAGCGGAGCGTCCAGTCGGTGTCGTTCCCCGCCACGAGGTCGATACGCTGGGTGACGTTGCGCACGTCGAAGGAGGGATCGGCATCCTGGGCCGGGCTGTAGGGATCGAAGTCCGCCTCCGGCCTGGCCGCCGTCAGGCTGACGCTGCCGTCCCCCTGGATGATGTCGTCGCCGAGCTGACCAAACATCTCGTCGTCCTGCGAGGCGCCCGCCATGACGTCATTGCCGAACACCCGCGGCTGGACGGGATTGTCCGCCGCTCCGGTTTCGATGGCCTCGCTGTGATCCAGCAGGGTGACGGTACGCACGAGTTCCATGTCCTGGTGCGGCTGGTAGTCGCCGGTGACATTGGCGCTGAAGCCCACGTCGACACTCGCGAGATTGCCGACGGTGTCGCTGTCCAGTGTGTACAGCAGGCCGTTGGCGGTCATGCGGTAACGCGGGCTGAGGTTGTCGAGCTGACGGATGATGATGGCATTGTCGCCGGCCAGCACATCGTCGTCCGTGCCGCCGTCCATGATGTCGTTGATCTCGTTGACATCCGAGGGATCCAGGTCAGTCAGGGCGTTCGGCGTAATCGCCAGCCGGTCGGACCCGGGCATGGCGTCCAGCTCATCCATGCCGCCTGCCACGTTGTGGCCGCCGATCAGGTCGTCGTCGCCGCTCCCGCCGAGGAGAACATCGTCGTCCTGGCCGCCGATGAGAATGTCGCCGGCGGCATTACCCTGGATAAAGTCGGTGAAATCGTTATGCCCGCCGTCGAAGTCGGCGCCGTCAGCCTCCCGGGTATCGATGGAGAAGAAGTTGTTGTTGACGAAAAAGGCGTCAAAACCCGGCAGGGTCGGATACAGCTTGCCGTGGTCGCCGAACAGCAGGTCGCCGCCGTCCGGCCCGTCCACGCCGTCCGGCGCATCCTCGGCGGTATCGCCGTAGATGTTGTCATTGCCGGTGCCGCCGAACACCACGTCGCCCTGGCTCACGCTGCTGTTGCCGTTGCCGTAGATGACGTCGTTGCCGCCGTGGGTGGGCGCAATGGTGGTGATGCGATCCAGGGTGATCCAGCCGAGGTCCGGGTTCAGGGCATAGGGGTCGATGGTGACAGTCGAACCGCCGAAGTCGTCGATCACGTCCTGGCGCCCCTGGATGGAATCGTCGGGCAGGGTCCAGTCCAGGCGGCCGTTATCGCCGAGAATGATGTCCTCCCCGGCCCGATCCGACGCCAGGCCGAGATTGGCCGCGTCGGTCTCGCCGTACAGCAGGTCATCGAACATGCCGCCCAGGATGGTGTCGTCGCCATCATTGCCGTGGATCGTGTCGGAGCCGCCCTCGCCGGTTTCGATGGAACGCAGCAGGATCGCGTGCCCGTTCCGGAAGAATTTCTGGCCGCCGTCACCGAGCAGGTCGTCGTCGCCGGGATTCAGGGCCCGAGTCAGGCTGCCCAGGTAGAAATCGCCGTGGATCAAGTCGTCCCCGAAACCGCCCATGGCGACGTCGTCGCTGCCGTTGCCGTAGATATCGTCGCTGCCGCCGAGACTGCCGGTGGCGAAGGTCTCCACCCGATCCAGGGTGAGCGGGTCACCGTCGCCCGGGGCATCGTAGGACGACGTGACGGAAACCAGCACCTCGTCATCGGCCACGTTGAATCGCAGCCTGCCCTCGTCGCCGAGGATGGTATCCATGCCCGCCGCGGCGACCAGGTCGGCCACGCCCGTGCCGGCCGCCAGGAAGGCCTCGCCATGGAGCTCGTCGCCGTCCACGCCGCCGAGGATGTAGTCGCCGAAGTCGTTGCCCTGTATATGGTCGGCCCCGCCCTCACCCGCGGACTGGTCCGTCGACTCGATCAGGGTCGGCAGATTGTTGACCAGTTCGACCTTGCCCTGGTCGCCGAACAGGATATCCGCGCCCCCGAGCAGACCGTGAAGGTCTGCCACGCCGGAGCCGTCGGTGCTTTCATCGTTATCGCCGAAAACGCGGTCGGCAAAGCTGCCGCCGAATACCGTGTCGCCGCCGGCGTTGCCGAAGATCCAGTCCACGCCGCCGCGGACGACGCCGCCCGCCCGGGCGGTGGTGGTAATCAGGTCGAGCGTATTGCGGTCCGTATCCGGGACGGCATCCCAGGTGTAATCGAGCAGGCCGTTGTCCCCCAGCATGATGTCATCGCCGTCCAGCAACGGAACCGGCGTCCGGGCATCGCCGTACAGCTTGTCGATGCCGCCGGCATTGACGCCGCCGATGATCACATCGGCGCCCGCATTGCCGCTCATGATGTCGGCGCCGCCGGTGCCTTCCGCCACGTCCGTAGTGGTGATCAGGTCCACGGCCACGCCCTGCACCAGGCGCATGCCGGCGTCTCCCTCGAGGAAGATATCGCCGTTGTCGCCGAGCATGATGTCGCCCAGGTCATCGCTGCCGGAATCCGCCGCCGCGTTGTCGCCGTAGACGAAGTCGCCTTCCTCGCCGCCCATCAGGACATCGGAGTCTTCCTCGCCGGAGACAATGTCCACGCCGCCGAGTCCGTCGTGGAAGCTGCGGATCAGGTCGATGGTGGACGGGTCGCCGTCATCGGGCTGGTAGGTCTCGGACGCATAGTCTTCGATATTATTGTCGTTGGCCCAGTCGTAATAGAAATGGATCAGGCCGTTGTCACCGAGGATCACGTCCTCGCCGGTGCTGCCGCCGAGCACGTCCACGCTGCCGTTGACACCGCCGAGGATGATGTCGTTGCCCTCTTCGCCGAAGGCCGTGTCGGCGCCGCCCGTGGCGTTGCCGGTATCCGTGGTCTGGATATAGGCCAGGTCGCCGAAATTGTCCATGTCGCCGGCGCCGACGTACACCAGCTCGCCGTTATCGCCGAGGATTACGTCTTCGTCGCTGACCTCCGGATCGGTGGGGCCGCGGCCGGGGCCGTGGCCGCCGGCCAGCAGGAAGGGTATGCCCAGGCTGGGTATGTTCAGGGTCGGATCATCGCCGTTATCGTCGCCGTCGCTGCCCCTGCCGCCGATGATGATATCGTCGCCGTTGTCGCCGTAGAGCGTGTCCCGGTAGCTGATAACGGGATCGCCCGCAAACACCGAGGCAATGCGCTGGAGCCGGCGCTGGTTGAATTCCACCACGCCGCCGTCACCGATCAGCACGTCGTCGCCGTCCGGTGTGGTGATATCGCCGTCGTCGGCGGTGCTGCTGCGCGGGTCGACGTCACCGCCGCCCAGGTCGTTGCCGCCGCCGCCGAAGATCATGTCGCCGCCCTCGCCGCCGGACAGGATATCGTCGCCGTCATCCGCCTCGACATCGGTCAGGATCAGGTCCAGGCTGCCGAAAATATTGTCCGCGCCGGCCTTGAAGGGAGCGGCCAGGGTCGCATCGCCGTTGCCGATAACCAGGTCCGTAGCCGGGGCAATGCCGTCGAACTTCACGACGATCCCGTCGTCACCCATCATGATATCCGCGCCGACGCCGCCGACCACCAGATCGTTATCGGCGCCGCCGAACAGGATGTCGGGTTCACCCTGGCCATGCAGCTCGTCGTCGCCGCCGTCGCCGTACATAACGTCGCGGCCACGGCTGCCGGTCATGTAATCCTTGCCGGCGTCGCCGTGCAGCACGTCATCGCCGAAGCCGCCGGATATGACGTCGCTGCCGTCGCCGCCGTTGATGATGTCATCCTGCTCGTTGCCGAACAGCACGTCATCGCCTTCGTCACCGTTGATGGTGTCGAAACCCCTGCCGCCGACAATATGATCGTCGTCGCCGTCGCCCGAGATATCGTCATTGGCGGCGCCGCCGAAGATGATATCGTCGCCCTCGCCGCCGTGGATCATGTCGTCGGCGCCGTTGCCCAGGTCGGTACCGGTAAAGATACCGGTCAACGCCAGCAGGATATCCTGCATCTTCTGGGCGGTGCTGGTCGCGGGGCTGTCGTCCAGGCGGTCGTTGGGAACGAACTCGGGAATATTGAAGGCACTGACGTCCAGGTGGCCGTCGATCAACTCGAAGCCGAATCGGCCGCCGTCGCCGAGGATGATATCCGCCCCGCCGTCGCCGGAGAGATCGTCGATGCCACCGCCGCCGACAATGATGTCGTCGCCGTCACCGCCCTTGATGCTGTCACTGCCGTCCAGGCCGGAGACACGCGCAGCAACGGTCTTGTCCGGGTAGAGGTTCTCGTCCTCGCCCATGGGTACCGGGGGACCATCCGTGAATTTGCCGTCATCACCGAAGAGGACATCGTAGCCGCGCCCGCCTTCGATCTCGTCGTCACCCAGTCCTCCGTAGATTTCGTCGTCCAGGTGGCTGCCGATGAGCCGGTCATTGCCGGCGCCGCCGCGGATGACCGCCCCGGCACCCGTGGCGGGTGTCACACCGGTATTCTCGATGAATTCGATGACGTCGTCGCCGGCTCCACCCTGCAGATCGAAGGTAATGTCGGATTCATCGAAACCCGTGAAGGTGATGGAATCATCGCCCTCGCCGCCGAGGAAGACGATATGGTCATAGTTGCCGCTGTAGGTCTGCCAGTCGTTGACACCCAGGGTCGGAGACTTGATCTTGACAGCCCCGCCATCGTACTCGACCTCGAATGACTCGCTGCCGTCGGAGACGTCTCCGTTCAGACGGTCGACGGAATTCGGTCCGGCGTTGATGACCAGGGTGTCCGGGCCGTCACTTTCGATCACCGTGCCCAGTATGGGCGGCCGGTCGAACGGGATTTCGAAGGGGAAGACCACTTCGGGTCCGAAGATGGTATCCCCGAACTCCGCCTTCAGTATCTCGAGATACCAGAACAGTTCGGCGCTGATGGAACCCTTGAGATCAAAGATGGATCTGGCGGCATCGAAGTCAGAGCCTCCGCTGCGCAGCTCGTTCTCGATGGTATTGATCATTTCGCTGATATGAACGGCGCCATCGTTGTCCGGATCGTAGAGATCCAGACCGAGCCGCGCCGAGATACCGCCGCCGACGCCGCCGCTGGCAACACCCAGATTCAGTTCCGCGGCCGCCGTCAGGGTCATTTCGAGGAAAAGCTCCTCGATGTCGGCGCCGGTGGTGACATTGTCCCGGTCGCCGAGGAAGAAGCCGTCGAAGATCAGGCCGGGATTGGTGAAGTCCGACTCGGCGAAGCGCTTGAGACCGTAGGTGTTGAAACCGGCACTGAAGTCGGCGCCCACGAAGAAACCGAAACCGATGCTGACCCCGAGCGGCCCGAAGATCGTGACGAACTGATCGTAATCAAATCCGACACCCAGCGGCGGCAGATCCACTTCGATGAGGCTGACATCCTGGCCGACCAGCAGCCCCAGCAGTACTTCGGGATTGTCCAGCCAGGGCAGACTGATGATATCCCCCGCACCCCCGACCGAGAGATTGGTGGTATTGGTGAACGACGATTTCGTACTTCCCGGAGCATCCGAGTTGGCGACCGCGGTGGAGAAGTTGTCGATCACATCCTTCCCGATATCACCCAGGAAACCGCTCAAATCACCGAAAGAATCTTTAATTGCTTCGGTAAAATCACCGTTCGTGTCAAACAGGGAATTGGCGAAATCCGCATTGGGAACATCGGCCGAGTCGAAGATCTCGAGATCGCCGAGGGTAATCAAGGCGTCGCCCGTCAGGCCGTCCAGCACATCGAGAATGTCGCTGATCTGGTCTATGGCCTCGAACATCCTCGTGTCGGCCAGCCCCAGCAACTGGGCGAGATCCAGCAGCGAGGTCGGGCCGAACAACTGGCTGATGATAGGGATGTCCTCGTTGAGGAAGTCATTGATATCCTGCAGCGGTCCGAGGAAGTCATCCAGCTTGCCCAGGACGTCCCCGACAAAGCCGCCGAGAAGACTGTTCAGGTCAACCTTGACCTCGCCGAAGTCCAGCAGCTCCAGGCCTTCCTGGACGACGTTGTCCACCGTGCTTTCCGGGGTCTCGCCCAGCGACCAGTCCATCACGAAATCGGTGGTGAGTTTCGGGATGATGAAGTCCGCCCCGGTGATCCCGACCGCCAGAGACAGGTCCAGGATATGCTCGTTGCCATTGATGGGACCGCCGCTGATCACGGGCTCGAATCCCAGGTTGCCGATATCGGCAATGGGCAGGGTATCGCCGCCGCCGGTGTTGGAGAGATCAATGCCGAAGTCGAATTCCAGGCCGCTGCCGTTGTTGGTGACATCGACTGCGAGAAAACCGAGATTGCCCTGGAAGGGAGTACCCTGGGGCAGGTCTACGAAGGCACTGACCTCAAGCTCCTGCCCGTCCACGTCATCCAGGATGATAAACGCACCGTCATCCTGGTTTACCCCCAGTCCGATATCCAGCGCCCACTCCAGTCCGACCTCGACGGGAATATCGGATTTCATGTTGAGAAGCGGCACGCCCAGATCAAAGCCCAGGTCAAAGGGCACGCTGTAGGTGTCGCCAAGGCTCAGGGTCCAGCGTATTTCGTCGTCAAAGCTGTCCAGGGGATCGTTTACGAACTCATTGCCGATGATATTGACGGCATCCAGGCCGATGGTGTTCTGGAAGAAATCATTGATGTAACCGGTAACGTCCGATACCGAGATATCGTTGGTATATTCGATAAGATGCCGGAACCCGTTGATAAACTGGTCGCGGAATTGCTCTATAAAGCGGGCGCCATCGGCCAGGTTGTCGCCGATGATCGGGATATTGATGCTGGCGGCCCGGTCCAGGCCGTCCTGGACGATTTCAAAGAACAGATCCGCGGCGTCGGTGAGCAGCAGCAGGTTATCGAGGGGATCGAATTCGTCCAGGCTGTCGACAAAATCGTCTACCTTGCCTTCCAGGTCAGAGAGATCAGACGGGTCCAGCAGGCTCTCCAGCAGCGCCGGCGCATCGTCGATCAGTTCGGTGCCCGAGACGGCAATCTCGGCCAGGAAGCCGGTCAGGCCGCCGTCGATATCGAACAGCGGAATGCTGATGTCGTAATCCTGTACGGGTACCAGCTGTTCGGGAAAGTCCCCGAAATCGACCGCCGACAGGTTCTTGATGCCGTTGCTGTCGCTGAAATTCAGTCCGCCCAGGCTGAAATCAAGCTGGATGTCCACCAGGGCATCCATGACCTGCACGGTGGCGTCGCCCACCTGGGCCAGGAACACCAGGCCCGCGCCCTCGGCGCCCTCGCCGGCGATGCTCAGACTGCCTTCGAGGCCGCCCTCGGGGTTGAACAGCTTGAAGTCGTCGGGGTCAAGATTGTCAAGCAGATCGGGGGGCGCGTCCAGCTGGGCATTGTCCAGGTCGATGCCGATCTTGAAACCCCAGCCCAGAGTGCCGTCCGCCCGCAGCACCTTCGCGCTGGTCAGGTTGGGCAGGGTATCGCCCAGGTCGATGTCCAGGCCCAGCGAGGTGCTGATGGTCTCCTCGATATCGAAATCCAGGGTCAGGTACGGTGTCGTGTTCACGGTCTCGACGTCGACGACCACGCCGGTGCTGTCGTCCGGCAAACCGAAGGCGCCGCGCAGGGCACCGGCCAGGCCCTGCAGTGTCAGGGTGGGTACCTCGTCGCCTGCCACACCCAGCAGCGCCTGTTGATTCAGCAGTACCGATCTGGCCTCGGCTACCGCGCGATCAACGCCCTCGGTCAGCCCCAGCAGGTCACCGACCGACTGGTTGATCGCGGGCAGCGTCTGGCTCAGTACCGGGTAGTCGGCTTCCAGGCCGGCGACCAGGTCGCCCAGTTGCTCCAGGGCGGCGAGAATATCCAGGTAATCGACGTCGGCATAATCCCCCAGGGAGACAAACGTGCCGTCCACGCTGGTGCCGATGGCATCCAGGCTGGTCTGCAAATCACCCGCGTCGACGGCCGGCGGGGTGTCGGTGTGAGGATTGCCGAATGCCGAGAGGTTCAGATCGACGGTGCCCGAGACCCCTTCCAGCGCGGCCAGGTTGGCGCCGAAACCGGTCCCGCTGAATCCGTCCCGGACGGTAATGTCCATCTCCAGTTGACCGAAGAATCCCGGGAAAGCGAGAGTGCCGTCGATCACGCCGCCACGGATCAGTGGATCACCGAGGTTGACGATTTCCGTTACATCATAGAAGGCATCGTCGTCGGCGAAGCCGCCACCACTGGCGCCGAACAGGACAGCCGTGCCGCTGGAACCGCTGTCCTCCACATCGAGCACATACGCCGTGTCGCCCGACTCGGTAACGATCTGGCTGCCGGGGGCGAAATTGCTGAAGTCCGGGAATGACTGGCCATCGAAATCAAGGGTATTGAGCCGGGTGACCAGCGGATCGGTCACGATTTCCAGGCCTTCCTGGCCGCCGTTCTGATCCGGGCCCGTGTAAACAGGTACCGGGTTGCCGTTTTCGTCCTCACCGAATTCTTCCGTACCCTCGGTGGGGCCGATGGACGCGTCCTTGATGTCCTGCTGCATGGTATCCAGGGTGACCCGGCTGCCGGGTGCACCGCCCTCGTCCCTGAGCTGGGCACCGAACTGGGCGCCGTAGCTGCCGTCGATATCGGTGATGTCAACGCCGATGATGCCCACCAGGGACGTGGCTTCGATGCCGGTGTCCGGCAAGGTGGCGTTGAAGGCGCCGCGCATGGTGGCGTCACGGACAAAGAAGCGCTGTTCCAGCAGGTTGTCGTCATCCTCGGGATGGGGATCCAGCTCCGGCGTCAGGTCGAAGCCCACGGTGGCGGAAAAGGCATTCCGGGCCTCGATGGTAACCAGCAGGTCGGAGGCCGTTATGTTACTGCCGCCGCCGAAAGTCTCGACACCCTCGGGCCTGATCAGGAAATCGCCGAAGGGTGCCAGGCCGACATCAAATTCAAAAGCGGGGGCGAAAACCTCGTCCGCATCGTCGGGGTTCTCGGGATCGTTGACGCCCACGGAGACGCGGTCACTGGATATCAGGTCAAAGTCGAACGTGAGTTCGTTGCTGTCGGGATCATAGGTCGGATCGATCCCGCCCAGGTTGAGCGAAGTATCGTCGGAGAACAGCGGCCGGGAGAGGATCTCGGTAAGCCTCACGCCCATTTCCTGGGCGGTGGTGAACGTCGGAATCATCTCGTAGGCTTTGGGATTGGAATCATGTCCGTCGGGCACGATCAGGCTGCCGCCCACCGGCACCCGCGCCAGCAGCCGGTTATTGTCATCCGACGGATCATCGCTGTTAAACTCGCCGTCGGGGCCCTTGTCGTAGATGACGCTGTTGTTGAGCATGTCCTCGAAGGAAGCCAGGTCCCGCAGGGTGGCATCCGCGAACGGGATGTCATAACCCGCGAAGAGGGGATCCTGCATAATGGAATCCAGCGCGGCTCCCAGTTCTCCGAACATGCCGATAAAGCTGCCGGGGCCGACCAGGTTGAACTGCAGCGCCTCGGCGAAGTTCACCAGTTCGAGAGTCTCGTCGGGCACCGGGTTCGGCACCGCCGCCAGCGGATCATCACCGTCGGGTGGATTGACGGTGTAGTCCAGGAAGAAACGATTGACGTCCTCGGAATCCTCGGTCGCGACAAAGGTGGCAAGGGGGGAATCCAGCGGGTTGAAGTTGCCCACGATCGCCATATCCTCGGGATCGTAGTCGTCGGTTGTTCCCGCCTCGCGCAGGCCTGCCTCGACCTGCACCGGCAGGGTAAAGGTCAGGTGGGAATCGTCGCCGATGGACGCTGCAAAGCTTGCGTCGGGCGGGTCACCCGCACCGTCCAGTTCCGCGCCGCGCACGCCGGCGTCAAAGGTCAGGGTGCTGGTGATCTCCAGGGACTCGCCACCGCTGGAGGAGAGCTTGATGTCACCACTGTCGGCGGACGCCGTGACCTGGCCGCCCAGGCCGGCTTCCCCGAGCGCCGTGTTCACGTCCTCGACGAGATCATCGATGTCCTGGTTCCCGATCGCGATATCAAACGCGGCGATATCCGAGTTCTGCGCTATCAGCCGGATCTTCGATCCGGACGCCACGGCGTCCACCGCCACGCCCGCGGACGACAGGGCATTGTCGATATCCGTCGCGAGGTTGTCGACGTTCAGATTATTGTCGTCATCATTTACCGTGATCGTTGTCGTGGTGGTGCCGGAGGTCGTGGTCACCGTGATATCAAAGGTCGCGGCGCCGTTCAGGTCCCCGCTGCCTATGGCGTCATCGTCCGCCGTCAGGCTGAGGGTTACCTTCTGGCCGGCGACGAAACCGATCTCGTTGACGGTTTCCGTATCGGCGGAAGTGATCTCCACGGCGGCAACCCCGGTGGCGGGGTTAAGCACGATATTCGAACCCGAAACCGATGCGCTCAGCAGGGCATCGAGGCCCGCCGCAGTCAGTGCGTCGTTGATATCGCTGGCGAGCGCGCCGCGTGAGGTGTTGGCGTTGGGGTCGGGTGGATCGGTGCCGTCGGTCGCCGCCCTGGTTACGGTGACGTTCTGGGTCTGCGTCGAGCCATCGTCCTGGGTTACCTTGACGGCAAAGACGGCATCCCCGGACAGCTGCCCGTCGGCCACCGCCGCATTCTGCCCGACCAGATCTTCCGTGAGCGCGGCCTCCTGCTCGTAGCCGAAACCAATTTCATCCCGGGCCGGATCCGGAAAGCGCACCGTGTTGATCGAGCCGATCTGCCGGACGGCGGGGTCCGGCACCTCGACCAGACCGAGGGCGCGGCTCTTGAAGGGATGGGTGACGTTGACGCCCTGCAAGCCCTTGGCGCGGCACTCGGCGAAGGCCGCCTCGAACGCGTC
>Ga0102944_1000282_pt1 | contig 41391 bp, 40 predicted proteins | sample SalPonD_shore_MG_FD_78172 | JGI IMG/M metagenome (GOLD analysis project Ga0102944, IMG submission 78172) | Salt pond soil microbial communities from South San Francisco under conditions of wetland restoration - Salt Pond MetaG... | ecosystem: Environmental > Aquatic > Marine > Intertidal zone >... | reverse complement strand
GTGGTGGCCGTCGGGATGACCTGGGGGTGCAAGTCCCCTACGGACCCTGATAGCGGGAACCGTTAGCCGAACAGCATGGGCTGCCTCCGCGAGGCGGGGTCTGAAGGAAGCTGCAGGCAAACATCCGGCCCGACGAACAGCAACCGCATACGAGGCAGCCGTCTGCGGACGAGGGGGCCAAGGAACCCGAAGCCCGATCGCTATCCGGGAGCAGACGGCAGTATATGCGGCGGGTAGATGGATGGAAGGTCGCGCGTCTTACCCTGGGAGGTCTGTCAGCCAGCCTTTGGGCTACCGGTGCCGAGAGGCGCCGGGTCGGGGTGGCAGAAGTCAGCAGAGGCCATGGTAGCCGGTGCCACCAGCCGGCGAAGGGCCGAAGCCGCCGTGAGCAGCGCAAGGGTGGTCATCTCGACCGGGCCGCGGCAGCCGTTTCGCAGGAAGGCCGCCGGTGCATGCCATAGGGGCCGGAAGTCCCGGCGGCGTTGGCGAACCAAACGCGAGCTTACCCGTGCGCGGGAGGCAGGAACCGCCGTATACGCAACCGTACGTACGGTGGTGTGGTATAGGCCGGCGGGGCGACCCGCCGGCCTACCCGATCGATCACGACGATCCTCGCGTCAGAACAGACCTTCGATGTTCCCGTCATCCCCGATGCGGATGTGCGCGGCGGCGGGTACCTTCGGCAGACCCGGCATCGTCATGACGTCGCCGCAGACGATGACGAGGAACTCGGCCCCGGCGGACAACCGGACCTCGCGGATGCCGACGGTGTGGCCGCTCGGCGCACCTTTCCTGGCCGGGTCCGTCGAAAAGGACAGTGGCGTCTTGGCGATGCACACCGGATAGTGCCCGTAGCCGCCTTCCTGGAGCTGTTCGAACTGCTTGCGCACCTTGTCGTCCGCAGTGATCTCGGCCGCACCGTAGAGCTCGGTGGCGATCGTCTCGACCTTGTCCCACAGCGGCAGATCGTCACGATACAACAGGTTGAAATCGGCAGGCTTCTCCTCGATGGTCCGCACCACCGTCTCCGCGAGCCCCTTGGCACCCTCGCCGCCATTGGCCCAGTGATCCGACAGGACGAGATCCACGCCCTCTTCCGCGATGCGCTCACGCAGGGCCTCGACCTCGGCATCCGTGTCGGCGCTGAACTTGTTCAGGGCCACGACCGGCGGGACGCCGAACTTCTTCACGTTGCGCACGTGGCGGATCACGTTCTCCGCGCCCTTGCGCACGGCCTCGACGTTCTCCGTCTTCAGCTCCTCCTTCGCGACGCCGCCATGCATCTTGACGGCGCGGATCGTCGCGACGACCACGCAGGCATCGGGTTTCAGCCCGGACTTGCGGCACTTGATGTCGAAGAACTTCTCGGCACCCAGGTCCGCGCCGAAGCCCGCCTCGGTCACAACGTATTCGGACAGCTTCAGCGCCGTCCGCGTCGCGGCAACGCTGTTGCAGCCGTGCGCGATGTTGGCGAAAGGTCCACCGTGCACGAACGCCGGCGTGCCCTCGAGCGTCTGCACGAGATTCGGGCCGAGCGCGTTCTTCAGCAGCACGGTCATGGCGCCCTCGGCCTGCAGGTCACGCGCGCGGATCGGCTCACGCTGCCGAGTGTATGCGACGATGATGTTGCCGAGGCGCTGCTGCAGATCCTCAAGGTCCTGCGCCAGGCAGAAGATCGCCATGACCTCGGAGGCCACCGTGATGTCGAATCCGTCCTCGCGCGGGAAGCCGTTGCCGACGCCACCAAGGCTGTTGGTGATGTTGCGCAGGGCGCGATCGTTCATGTCCACGACGCGCTTCCACGTCACACGGCGTGCATCGATGCCCAGCTCGTTGCCCCAGTGGATGTGGTTGTCGATCATCGCCGACAGCAGGTTGTGCGCCGAGGTGATCGCGTGGAAGTCGCCGGTAAAGTGAAGGTTGATGTCCTCCATGGGGACGACCTGGGCGTAGCCGCCGCCGGCCGCACCGCCCTTGACGCCGAAGCACGGCCCGAGAGAGGGCTCACGCAGGCAGATCGACGCGTTCTTGCCGATGTGGTTGAGCGCGTCGCCGAGACCCACGCTCGTAGTTGTCTTGCCCTCGCCCGCCGGGGTCGGCGTGATGCCCGCAACGAGAATGAGCTTGCCGTCGGGCTTGTCCTTCAGGCTCTCTGCATAATCCGGGTCGATCTTGGCCTTGACGTGCCCGTACGGCAGCAGGCCGTGGCTCGGGATGCCGAGCTTGTCGGCGATCTCGGTGATGTTCTGGAGACTCGCGGCGCGCGCGATCTCGATGTCGCTCTTCGGATTCTGGTGCTGGTCGCTGGCCATCGGTCGTACTCCGATCGTGATTTTCGTGCGATTGCTCGCTTGCGTTTCCGCGGGCGCACCCGCAATTCATCGGCGCCTCGTGACCGACACCGCCGATGCGCATCCTGCCGGACGGCACGCCCCCGGCATGCCGCCGTATCGTGCTCGTGCGTGACCGATCAGTCGGTCACCGCCATGCCGAATTCCGCGGCGGCATCCTCGAGCCAGACGAACACGTAGTCCGCAAAGCTGCGCCGAACCACCAATTCGAACGATGCGCCGTCGCCGGCCGGCCGAATGACGATGCCGGCGTGCGACAGCAGTGTCTGCGCGCACTGCGTGCGCTCGCCGAAGACGCGCGGATGCAGGTCAAGCGCGCACCCCTTCTCCAGCACGTCGCGCGCCCGCGGCCCGCCCAGGACGAGCGTCGTGAAGTTGCTGGTCACGTCGTTCACCGCGAAGACCTGCCCGGCGAGCGATTCCTCCAGTCGCGCGATCGTGTCCAGTTCGGCGCCCGCCTCCGTCCGCAGATACCACTCGTTCGGCCCGAGCCAGATCGCCGTGCAGCGATCGCCCTCGTCGACGGTGTTGGCCTCCAGCGGCAGATCGACGGCGGCCACCCCTTTCACGGCCTCGAGGAAATTGCCGTCCTCGGGATTGCCGCGCACGTTGATGTAGCCGAGAAACGGCCGCTCGCGCAGGGTGACGCCGGCATCGGCGGGAGAAGCCGCCTTGCGCTCCGGCGTGATCCGCTCGACCAGCGGCGACTCCTGACGGATGGCTTCAGACATTCTGGCGATCTCCCTCCGGGTCGTAGAAGACCGGGCTCGTGATGCGGCACTTGATCACCCGGTCGTCGGCCTGCGGCGCGTAGAGGACTTCGTCCATGCGCTCGCGGCCACGCTTGACCATGGCGAGCGCAATGGAATGACCGAGCGTCGCCGAGTAGTAGCTCGAGGTCACGTAGCCTTCCAGCGGTACGGGCTTGGGCGCATTGTTCGCATTGGCGTCGTTCACGATCTGCGCCCCCTCCGGAATAATCTCCTTCGGATCGTCCACCGTTACCAGGCCGACGAACTGCTCTCGGTCCTCACGCACCGCGTCGCCACGCTTGAGCGAACGCTTGCCCAGGAAGTCCTTGCGCCCCGAGAGCAGCCCGTGCATGCCGAGGTCCATCGGATTGACCGAGCCGTCGGTATCCTGGCCCGAGATGATGAATCCCTTTTCCGCGCGCAGGATGTGCATGGTCTCCGTGCCGTACGGCGTGATGCCGTACTCCTGCCCCGCCTCCCATACCGCGTCCCAGACGTATTGCCCGTAGTTGGCCGGCACGTTGATCTCGAAGCCGAGCTCGCCGCTGAAGCTGATACGGAACACGCGCGCCGGTACACCAGCGGCCGTGCCGTTGCGCCAGGTCATGAACGGGAACGCATCCCCCGACAGGTCGACACCGTCGACCACCTTTGCGACGACCTCTCGGCTCTTCGGGCCGGCGAGAGAGATGGCGGCCCACTGGTCCGTCGTCGAGGTCAGATACACCTGCAGTTCGGGCCATTCCGTCTGCAGCCACTCCTCGAGCCAGGCGAGAACGCGGGCTGCACCGCCGGTGGTCGTGGTCATGTGGTAATGGTCCTCGGCGAGCCGGGCGGAGACGCCGTCGTCCATCACCATGCCGTCCTCGCCGAGCATGATGCCGTACTTGCACTTGCCGACATCCATGTTCTTCCAGCCGTTCGTGTAGACACGGTTGAGGAACTCGGCGGCATCGGGACCGCGAACGTCGATCTTGCCCAGCGTCGAGGCATCGAGCACGCCCACGGAGTTGCGCGTGGCCAGCACCTCGCGATCGAGCGCCTCGCGCATGGACTCGCCCGCCCGCGGGTAGTACCAGGGACGCTTCCAGTCGCCGACATTCTCGAACAGCGCGCCGTGCTCGACGTGCCACGCATGCATGGCCGTCTTGCGCACGGCATGAAACCGCTCCGGGCCGAACTCGCGGCCGGCCAGTGCGCCCATCGTCACCGGCGTGTACGCGGGACGGAACGTGGTCGTGCCGACCTTGGCGATATCCTCGCCCAACGCCTCGGCGGCTATGCCGGCGCCGTTGATGTTGCCGAGCTTGCCCTGATCGGTGCCGAATCCCATCGCCGTGTAGCGCTTGATGTGCTCGATCGACCGATAATTCTCGCGCACGGCCAGGAAGATGTCCTGCGCCGATTGGTCGTTCTGAATGTCCACGAACTGCTTGGGCGCACGCGGCAGGGGCTTGCGCGCCGGCACACGCCACATCGGGCGAATCGGGTGCTCCTTTCGCTTGCCGGTCGCGGGCGGCTCGCTCTGGATGTCCTCGCTACCGAAGCCGCTCGCGGCGGCGGCCGTGGCGCCGGCGGAAAAACCCTCCGTGATGCAGCCGCCGAGTGCGAAATTGCCGTTGCACGCGCCCGCATTGTGCGTATTGGACACGGCGCGATCGGGCACGAAGGCGGCGATCGACTCGTCGTACTGCATCGTGCCGCCGGGATGGGAATGCAGGTGGATCACCGGATTCCACCCACCGGAGCTGCACAGCAAATCGCAGTCGACGTGACGCACGTCGCCATACACGCCGTCACCACGGGCGTTCAGCTTCATGATCTTGACACCCGACAGGTGCTGGCCGCCGGTCGTGTCGACCACCGCGTGTCCCGCGACGATGTCGATCTCTTCCTTGCGGACACGGTCGACCAGTACACCGTCGGGCTCCGGGCGCACGTCGACCACGGCAGCCACCTCGACGCCATGGTCGTCGAGATCCAGCGCAGTCTGGTACGCGCTGTCGTTATTGGCGAAGACGACGGCCCGCCGGCCCGGGGTGACCGCCCAGCGGTTGATGTACGTCGAGACGGCCGAGCAGGTCATGATGCCCGGGCGGTCATTGTTCGAGAACACCAGCGGGCGCTCGAGCGCCCCGGTGGCGAGCACGACCTGCTTGGCCCGGACACGCCACTGGCGCTGGCGCGGGCGTTTGTCCGGCGAGGTCGGCCCGAGGTGGTCCGTGACGCGCTCGAGCAGTGACACGAAGCCGTGATGGTAGTGCCCGAACGCGGTCGTGCGTGGCAGCAGCGTCACCTCGTCGAGCCCCTCCAGCTCCTCGAGCGCCTCACGCGCCCAGTCCATGCCGGGCTTGCCGTCGAGGAACTCGCGGCTGCCCAGCAGGCTGCCGCCGAATTCGTTCTGCTCGTCACACACGATGACGCGCGCTCCGCGCCGTCCCGCCTCGAGCGCTGCGGCCAGGCCGGACGGCCCGCCGCCGACCACCATCACGTCACAGTGCCGGTTGACCTTTTCGTAGCGGTCCGGATCGGGCTCCGTCGGGGCCGTGCCGAAGCCGGCAGACTTGCGGATCTTCGGCTCGTATACCTTGTGCCAGAACGACTTCGGCCACATGAAGGTCTTGTAGTAGAAGCCGGCCGGCAGCATCGACGCGAACAGCTGGTTCACGGCGGACACGTCGAACCTCACGCTCGGCCAGCAATTGACGCTGTTGACCTCCATGCCCTCGTACAGCTCGGTCTGCGTTGCCCGCAGATTGGGAATGGTCGCCGCACCCCGGCCGACCTGCACGATTGAATTCGGGCACTCGGCACCCGCCCCCACGATGCCGCGCGGGCGGTGCAGCTTGAAGCTGCGGCTTATGAGCGAGATCCCGTTGGCCAGCAGCGCCGAGGCAATCGTGTCGCCCTCGTACCCCGTGAGCCGCTGGCCGTTGAACGTGAACGACAGCGGCTTGTTCCGGTCGACCCGGCCGTCCGACTGCAAACGGTTCGGCTGGCTCACTGCTCACCTCCCGGCGCTGCCTCGTCCATCTTGTAGAACGCCTTGAACTCGTAGGTCTCGGTATCGCGAATCGCGTTGAACCAGCGGCGGCAGCCGGCCGCGTGCACCCAGCGCTCGCGGAACAGGCCGAGCGTGTTCGAGCGCATGAACAGGTAGTCGGCCCACTCTGCGTCGGTCAGCGCGTCGGGATCCTCGGGGCGCTCGATGTGCGCCTCGCCGCCGTAGGTGAACTCCGACTCGTCGCGCCACCCACACCAGGGACATTGGATGTACAGCATGTCTCGATCTCCTCCGTGCGCCGGCCTAGTGCGCGACGCCGGCCGCGCCGTGCTCATCGATGAGCGCACCGGTCTCGAAGCGCTGCAGGCTGAAGGCTTCGTTGAGCGGGTGCGGCTCGTCGTTCGCCATCGTGTGCGCAAAGCACCAGCCGGAACCGAGCGTCGCCTTCCAGCCGCCCGTGCCCCAGCCGCAGTTGAAGTACAGGCCCTGCACGGGCGTCTTGGTCACCAGTGGAGAGGCGTCGGGGCAGACGTCGACGCATCCGGCCCAGTGGCGCATCAGGCGCAGGCGGCTGACGATTGGGTACAGCTCGACGAGAGCGGCAAGCTGTTCCTCGATGATGCTGATCGATCCTTTTTGTCCGTAGCCGTTGTACTTGTCGACGCCGGCGCCGATCACCAGTTCGCCCTTGTCGGACTGGCTGATGTAGACGTGCACGGCACCGGACATCACGACCGTGTCGATGACCGGCTTGATCGGCTCGGACACGAGCGCCTGCAGGGGCCGCGATTCGACCGGCAGCCGGATCCCGGCCATCTCCGCCATCACGCCCGAGTTGCCCGCGGTCACGGCACCGACGCGCGGGGTCTCGATGTAGCCGCGATTGGTGTCTACACCGACCACCTTGTCGCCGTCGCGCCGGATGCCGGTCACCTCGCACTGCTCGATCACATCGATGCCGAGGTCGTCACAGGCACGGGCCATGCCCCAGGCCAGTGCGTCGTGGCGCGCAATACCGCCGCGCGGCTGGTACGAGGACCCCAGGACCGGGAAACGCGTGTTGGTCTCGGAGATGTTGATGATCGGCACCATTTCCTTGACCTGCTGCGGATTCAGCACCACGCCGTCCACGCCATTGAGACGATTGGCGTTGACCCGGCGCTCGATCGTGCGCATGTCCTGCAGATTGTGTCCCAGGTTCAGCACGCCGCGCTGGCTCAGCATCATGTTGAAGTTGACCTCGTGGGTGATTTCCTCCCACAGCTTGAGGCCCTTCTCGTAGATGCCGGCCGAAGCGGTCCACAGATAGTTCGAGCGAATGATCGTCGTGTTGCGCCCCGTGTTGCCGCCGCCGAGCCACGCCTTCTCAAGCACGGCGATGTTCGTCAGGCCGTGCTCCCTGGCGAGGTAGTAGGCCGTCGACAGGCCGTGCCCGCCGCCGCCGATGATGACGGCGTCATAGCGCTTCTTCGGCTCGGGACTGCGCCAAGCCTGCCACCAGTGCTCGTGATGGCTCAGCGCGTTGCGCGCCAGGCTGAAAATCGAGTACTTCTTCATGACGGGTCTGCCCCCTGGTCACTCGGGACGTCACGCGGTCCCGCTCCGCCCAAACGCGAGCGGGCCGCATGGCGGCCCGCCCGACGTGTGACGCATTGCCTTTCCGATCAGCTCCCGTATACCGGGAACCGCTGACACAGGTCCTGCACCTTTTCGCGGATCCGGGCGATGACTTCCTCGTTGTGGATGTCGTCCAGGATGTCCGAGATCCAGTGCGCGATGTCGGAGAACTCCTGCTGTCCGAAACCGCGGGTGGTCCCGGCGGGCGTACCGATGCGCAGGCCGCTCGTGACGAACGGCGGCTGCGGGTCGTTCGGCACCGCGTTCTTGTTGACGGTGATGTGAGCGCGCCCGAGCGCGGCGTCCGCATCCTTGCCGGTCACGTTCTTCGGCGTCAGGTCCAGCAGGAACAGGTGGTCGTCGGTCCCGCCGGACACGATCTTGAGTCCGCGCTCCTTGAACACCTCGGCCATTGCCCTGGCGTTGTCGACGACCTTCTGCTGGTACTCCTTGAAGTCGGGCTGCAGCGCCTCCTTGAACGCGACCGCCTTGGCCGCGATCACGTGCATCAGCGGGCCGCCCTGCATGCCGGGAAACACGCTCGCATTGAACTTCTTGCCGAGATCGGCACGGCTCGACAGGATGATGCCGCCGCGGGGGCCACGCAGCGTCTTGTGCGTCGTCGATGTCACGACATCGGCGACCGGCACCGGGTTCGGGTACAGGCCAGTGGCCACGAGCCCGGCCACGTGGGCCATATCCACCATGAAGTACGCCCCCACCTCGTCCGCGATTGTACGGAACCTCTGCCAGTCGATCTTGCGCGAGTAGGCGGAAAATCCGGCAATGATCAGCTTCGGCTTGTGCTCGCGTGCCAGCTGCTCGACCTCGTCGTAGCGGATCTCGCCCGTGTCGTCGTCGATGCCGTACTGCACGGCGTTGTAGTTCTTGCCCGAGAAGTTGACGTGCGCACCGTGCGTGAGGTGACCACCGTGGGCGAGACTCATGCCCAGCAGCGTGTCGCCCGGCTGCAGGAGCGCCGTGAATACCGCCGCGTTGGCCTGGGCACCCGAGTGCGGCTGCACGTTGGCGTATTCCGCGCCGAACAGTTCCTTGACGCGATCGATCGCCAGCTGTTCCGCGACATCGACGAACTCGCAGCCGCCGTAGTAGCGCTTGCCGGGGTATCCCTCGGCGTACTTGTTCGTCAGTACGGAGCCCTGCGCCTCGAGTACGCGCGGACTGGCGTAGTTCTCCGAGGCGATCAGCTCGATGTGCTCTTCCTGGCGGCGGCGCTCGTCGTTGATCGAGCGCGCGAGCTCGTCATCGAAACCGGCGATGGTTTCATTCTTGGTGAACATCCACTTCTCCTGCAGCCGGGGGCGCCGCGGCGCCCCTTTTGCGATTAGCCGGGCCGCTCTCCCGGCCAGCGGCCCGGACGCGGCCAGTCACGACCCCACCGGTGCGCGCCTGGCGCGCCCGGGCGATCGTGTCCTCGTGTGGTTGTCTCGGACAGAGGGTTCCGGCCGTCGTCCGCCCCGACCGGATCACGAGCCGCACATTATACGGCCAAGGGCGGCCCAGCTTACACCGCCCCATTGCTGTGACTTGCCCGGCCACGACGCGGCCTTGCCTTGGGGCGACGGGGGCCTCCGGCCGCCTCGGCGCGGGGCTGCGGCATGGGCCGGACGCGCCGGTGCCGGGCGGGCGCGCCCGGCCCCTGGTTCACCCCCGTCCCGCAGGGGCGTCGGCGTCGGACATGGGTGCACCGGAATCGAGGCGGCGGAACCAGTGCCACGCGACCCATGGCGCCCGCCCGTCGACATTCGGGGCACCGATGCCCCGGCCTGCGTCCACCGTGTCGGCGGAGCGCATTTCGATGCTGAAGCGCGACAGGCCGGACGCGTTCGGGACGCTGGCGTGGAGATGGGCACCGGAGAACAGGAGAACGTCGCCCGGCTCGACGACGACCGGCACCGTGTGCGCCAGGTCGGGCGTCGCGGTCGGCTCCGGCACGTTGCGGATCCGCGGCGCGCGCCCTTCGCGGCGGGCCGCCCGCACCTCCTCGCGCACCTGCTCCAGGTCCCACTCGGCACTGTCGTTCGCGATCGGGCGCAGCCAGTAGTACGGCAGGAAGCGGATGGTGCGCTCCGCGTCGATCGGGAACACCGGCATCCACCAGTTGATCTGCTGATAGACGTTCGATGCCCACGTGTCGCGGTGCGCGCCGAGGGTGTGCCGCGGGTCGGGCCCCGGCTCCGGCTCGTGCGGCTGGCAGCGCAGGTTGAGCACATCCGCGGCCGTGCGCTCCGCCTCCAGCCCGAAGTGAGCGAACAGCCCGGCCATCAGCTCGCGCGCCTGCGCGTCCCGCTTGCAGAACGAGCGCAGCTCGCCGACACGCGTCATCCACGTGTCCCGCTCGAGCGTGAACTGGGCCCGTGGCGGGTCTTGTGACTCGAACGCCGAGCGCAGGATGGCGGCGAAGTGGTCAACCAGGCGCCGTGCCGGCGGGCCACCACGCACCACGAGGATGTCGCCGCCGTAGACCCGCGTGCGCAGCCACTGCGGATCCGGCGGTTGCGCCAGGACCTGGAATGCAGTCATGTTCCACCCGTGTGCCGCCGGGGCATCCCGCCCCGGGAGTCTACCAGTGGTCATGCATGGCGACCGAAGGCGTTCCCGCAGCGGGCGGGGCCCTCGCGGCCCGCTTTTGCGGACGGGTATACTCGGCGGCATTCCACGTGCGGAGGCGACATGTCGAGCCTGTTGATCACCGATGCCCGGATCGTCAATGAAGGGCGGATCACGGAGGGCGACGTCCTCGTCGCCGATGGACGCATCGAGGCGATCGGCCCGGACCTGCAGGGCCGGCCGGCCGACCGGGTCATCGAGGCGCGCGGCCGCTGGCTCCTGCCGGGACTGATCGATGACCAGGTGCATTTCCGCGAGCCGGGGATGGAGCACAAGGCCGACATCGCCACCGAGTCTGCAGCGGCGGTCGCGGGCGGCGTCACGTCGTTCTTCGAGATGCCGAACACCAAGCCGCCGGCCCTGTCGCCCGACGCCCTCGAGGACAAATATCGGCGCGCGGCGGGCCGCGCCACGGCCAACTACGCCTTCTTCATGGGTGCGGCCCACGACAACGCCGACATGCTCGAGGCCCTGGACCCGACCACGACGCCGGGTATCAAGATCTTCATGGGCTCATCGACGGGCAACATGCTGGTCGACGACCCCGATGTGCTGGACCGCATCTTCCGCACGGCCACCATTCCGGTCGTCACGCATTGCGAAGACACGCCGACGATCCAGGCCAACGAGCGCACCTACCGCGAGCGCTACGGCAATGCCGTCGAGCCGCGCCACCACCCGGAGATCCGCAGCCACGAGGCCTGCTGGCTGTCGAGCTCGTTCGCGGTCGGCCTGGCCCGCCGGCACGGCACCAGTCTGCACGTGCTGCACCTCACGACCGCACGCGAGCTTGAGTTGTTCGATGCCGGACCGATCGAGGGCAAGCGCATCACCTGTGAAGCCTGCATCCACCACCTGATGTTCGACGACACGGACTACGCGGCGCTGGGCAACCGCATCAAGTGCAACCCGGCCATCAAGTCCGCCGAAGACCGCAGGGCACTGCTCGCCGCCCTGCGCGAGGACCGCATCGACGTCGTGGCAACGGATCACGCGCCGCACACGCGCGAGGAAAAGGAGGTACCGTACCTCGAGGCGCCCGCGGGCTTGCCGCTGATCCAGGACTTCCTCCCCGCCTTGCTCGAACTGGTGCACCGGGGCGAGCTGACCATCGAACAGGTCGTCGAGAAGTCGAGCCACAACGTCGCCCGCCGTTTCGACGTGGCCGAACGCGGATTCATCCGCGAGGGTTGCTGGGCCGATCTGGTACTCGCCGACCCGGAGACCCCGACTCGCGTGACCGACGCCGCCGCGCTGTCGAAGTGCGGCTGGTCGCCATTCGCCGGACGAACCCTCCAGGGCAGCGTGACGGCCACGATCGTCTCGGGCACCGTCGCCTGGGAGAACGGCGCGCTGACCGGCGCGATCCCGGGCCGGCGCATCGCGTTCGACCGATGAGCCCGATCCCTCCGGCCCGCCGTCGCGGCATCGGGTGCCCGTGGCACGCCGTCCTGCTCCTGCTCGCCTGTGCCGCCGGACCGGTTGGCGCCGCGGACGGTAGTGCCGTGCCGCTCGAGCTCGGGGGCCGGCTGGTCCAGGGCTCGCTGGTGTTCGGGCGCACCGCCCCGGACGCCGCCGTCCGGTTCGACGGAGACCCGGTGCGCGTCTCCCCGGATGGCGTATTCCTGATCGGGTTCGGGCGTGACGCGCCCGAGACGCAAAGCCTGGTGGTCACGCTCCCGGACGGCCGCACGCGCGAGCGCACGCTGCACATTGCCCGCCACGAATACGACATCCAGCGCATCGACGGCATCGCGCCGGACAAGGTCAATCCGCCCGAAGACGAGTGGCCGCGGATTCGCAAAGAGATCGAGCGGGTCAAGCAGGCACGCCGGCGCGACGACGCGCGCACCGACTTCCTGCAGGACTTCCACTGGCCCCTGGTCGGGCCGATCACCGGTGTCTACGGCAGCCAGCGGGTCTACAACGGCGAGCCGCGGCGTCCGCACTACGGCGTCGACATCGCCGCGCCGGCCGGCACCGTGGTCCACGCACCCGCGGCCGGCATCGTGACAGTCGCCGATCCGGATATGTACTTCTCCGGCGGCACGATCATTCTCGACCATGGCCACGGCCTGTCCTCGGCCTTCCTGCACATGCGCAAGCTCTACGTACACGTTGGCCAGCGTGTCGAGCAGGGTGGCGCGCTCGGCGAGGTCGGATCCCGCGGGCGCGCCACGGGCGCACACCTCGACTGGCGCATCAACCTCTTCCAGCGGCGCCTCGACCCGACCTTCCTGGTCGGCCCGATGCCCGACCATGGCGCACGGCAGGCCGCCTCCGAGTGACCCTGCGATCCGACGCCGTGTGGCCTTTCGCCGGCCCGGGGCAGTATGATTGAGCGGATGCGCTCCCTGAAGGACACCGAGAACGAGCCGGCCGGAACGATCCATCGCTGGCCGGACGTCCGGGATGCCCTGCGCTTCAACGCGGACGGCCTGATCCCGGCCATCGCACAACAGCACGACACGGGCGAAGTCCTGATGCTGGCCTGGATGAACGCGGCGGCGCTCGACGAGACGCTGGCCACGGGGCGCGTCGTGTACTGGTCGCGCTCGCGCGGCGCGCTGTGGCGCAAGGGGGAATCATCCGGCCAGGTGCAGCACCTCGTCGAGCTTCGCCTGGACTGCGACGGCGATACCGTCCTGGCGCTCGTCGATCAAGCCGGCCCGGCCTGTCACACCGGCCGGCGCAGCTGCTTCTATCACCGGGTGGACGGCGACCGGGTCAGCATCATCACGGACCCCCTGGTCGATCCCGCGCGGCTCTACGGCAGCTCGGGCGGCGACGAGACGCAAACGAAGTGACGCAGGACAAACCGGCACCATGGGTCTGACGCTCTACAACACGCTCACGCGCACCAAGGAACCGTTCGTACCACGCGACCCGGGCCGGGTGACAATGTATGTCTGCGGCCCGACGGTCTACAACTACATCCACATCGGCAATGCCCGGCCGGTGGTCGTGTTCGATGTGCTGTTCCGGCTCCTGCGCACCCTCTACCCGGAGGTGGTGTACGCGCGCAACATCACGGACGTCGACGACAAGATCAACGCTGCCGCGCGGGAGAACGGCGAGCCCATCAGCGCGCTTGCGTCGCGCTATACCGAGGCATTCCACGCCGACGTTGCGGCACTCAACACGCTCCCGCCGACGATCGAGCCACGCGCGACGGATCACATCGACGGGATGATCCGCATGATCCAGTCGCTGATCGACAGCGGTCACGCGTATGCCGCCGACGGCCACGTGCTGTTCCACGTGCCGTCCATGCCCGAGTACGGGCACCTGTCCGGGCGCAACCGGGAAGACCTGGTGGCGGGGGCACGCGTAGAGATCGCGCCCTACAAGCGCGATCCCGCGGATTTCGTCCTGTGGAAACCCTCGACCGACGACCTGCCCGGCTGGAACAGTCCCTGGGGCCGCGGCCGACCCGGCTGGCACCTGGAATGCTCCGTGATGGCGGAGACACATCTCGGGGAGACCATCGACATCCATGGCGGCGGCCAGGACCTGATCTTCCCGCACCACGAGAACGAGATTGCCCAGAGCACCTGTGCACACCACGGTGCCCCCTTCGCGCGCTACTGGCTGCACAACGGCTACATCACGGTCGAGGGCGAGAAGATGTCCAAGTCCGAGGGCAACTTCTTCACGCTGCGCGAGCTGCTGGACCGCTATCCCGGCGAGGTGATCCGCTTCGCGCTGCTGTCCGGCCACTACCGTCAACCCCTCGACTGGTCGCGCGAAGGCATCGAGCAGGCTCGGGGGGCAGTGGACCGCCTGTACCAGGCGCTGCGCAATGCCGCCTCGGTGACGGCGCCCGCCGAGCCGGCCGTGCCGCAAGCGCTGCGCACGGCGCTCGAGGACGACCTGAACACCCCGCTCGCCCTGCGCGTGCTGCACGAGACCGCAACCGACCTGAACAAGGCCACCTCCCCCGGGGAGCGGACCCGCCTGAAGGAGGCGCTGCTGGGAGGCGGCCACGCCCTGGGCCTGCTGACGTCGGATCCGGAAGCCTGGTTCCGCGGCGCAGCCGATGCCGACGGACCGGCCGGGGAAGAGATCGAGGCACTCATCGAGGAGCGCAGTGCCGCTCGGCGCAGCCGCGACTTCGCCCGGGCAGACGCGATCCGTGACGATCTCGCCGCCCGTGGCGTCGTCCTCGAGGACGGCCCGCAGGGCACCACCTGGCGCCGCGCGGGACGCCGAACCGAGCAGGCACTGAACTGAGCACGGGCAACGATCGGGCCGGCTGGCGTCGCCTCTCCCCGGCGGCGGGCGCCCGTGCGGACTCGTGCGGGACGACATGAAACACCTGCTGATCATGCTCATCCGTGGCTACGCGCGCTACGTCAGCCCGTTCTTCGCACCGCACTGCCGTTTCCACCCCTCCTGCTCGGAATACGCACGGGAAGCCATCGAGCGGTTCGGTGCGGTGCGCGGCGGCTGGCTTGCCCTGCGGCGCTTCGTCCGCTGTCATCCCTTCCACCCCGGCGGCTACGATCCCGTACCCGGGGGGCACCCCGAGCATGGTACCGGGGACCGGCGCGATCCGGCGGACGATCCGTGATTGCACCGGGAAAGGTCTTGCGGTCTCCCCCGGAGGCCTCCGTCACCTTTGTATCCGGGATGCGGCATTCGACGTCGCCAGGACGACAACATGCGGCGATTCCCGCAGTCCCGGCCGGCCGAGCCGCGCCTAACATGAATTACCATGTCTGATCACCGGAGCATACGAACATGCAACTGACGGATCTCGAAGTCGCCGTACTGCAGGATCGCTATCGCAGCCCCGGCCCCGCCACTCCCGAGGCCCTCGCCGAGCGACTCGGCATCACGCTGGGCGAGATTCGCGAAGCGGAGAAGACTGCGCTGCGGAAGTTCGACGATCCGGGCCACGTCAGCGTGGAGGGATTGCGCAAGGTGGAGCTCAGCGACGTCGAGCGCGCGGTCCTGCGGGAACTCCACTGCACTCCGCAGCGCACGCCCGAAACACTCGCCGCCGAGTTCGGCGTGTCACTGGTGGAGGTCCTGGAGGCCGAGAAACAGGCGATGCGCAAGCTCGAGGATCCCGAGCACGCTACCCGCGAGACCCTGGACGCACTCGGCGTGCGTGAATAGAGCGCGCGCCGGCTGTCAGCCCTCGCTGGCCTGGCCGACGTAGTCCGCGAACATCGTCTCGCGCGTATCCTGGAACCGGATGAGGTGATCCGGCGCGGCGCAGCCGTAGCCCTGGAACACATCCATGCGCTTGCGGGCGAAATAACCGGTCAGGTACTGCTCGGTTTCGGGGCAATACTCGAACACCTCGTGCGCGTTCGGCCGCAACAGCCGTGATGCCAGCTCGTGCGCCGGCACCTTGTGCTGCAGGCAGTACAGATTGAGCATCTGGTACAGCATGAACCGGACGTCGTACAGGTCTCCGGCCCACTGTTCCGCTGGCAGGCGCAACCCCGCCTCGACGACCACGTCCAGCCAGCGCAGGACCTCGTCCTCGCTCACGAACGCCTGGTATCCCCCACGCCGTTCGGTCAGATTTCCCAGGCGCTCCACGAGATGCTGCCGCTGTCGCCGCGGCACGCGTCGTCCGAGGATCCGGCCGAGACCCGTACGGGTGCCGCCGAGTTGCGTCCGCACCCCCTGCACCTGGTCGTCGAGCTGCCGGTAGCGCCGCGCCTTCAACTCGCACTCGGCGCGCTTGGCGCGCAATTCGGCGCGGGCGAACGCCGACTCGAGCAGATGATATTCCCCCAGCGCCCCGTCCATGCGCGCCAGCAGATCCGACAACTGTCCCGTCGCCGTGGCAACGCGCCGGCCGGTGGCCGCGTCCGAAGTCCGGGCGGCGGCCAGGCGCTCGAGTGCATCGCTCAGCTGCGAGACCCGCCCGGCCACGGTGCGCGCGAGCTGCTGCGCCCGTTCGAGATCCTGGGCCGTCTGGTCGAGCCAGTCGAGCTCGCGCTGAACGACGGGCCCGCGCGCCGCCAGGTCTCTCACGAGTTCGTTCAACTCGCTCAGTGCGCTGGTATCCGGCTGCTCCGCCGCATCCAGGGCCTCCGCCTCCGTCGCGGAAAGCCCGCGGGCGGGAGGTGCCTCCGTACGCGTGTGCGCCGTGTGCACCATTCGTTCGAGCACCTCGCGCTTGTCCGGATCGTCGACTTCCTCCAGCACCCGGGATGGGATTTCCCGGGGAAGGCGATCGGTCGGCAGTGCCCGCAACTGGTCCGCGGACAGGATGCGCGCGAGACGCAGGAAGACGTTTTCGCTCAGCTGGCTCGTTGCGATCATGGCTCCACGCTCCAAGTCGAGCGGCGGTGATGGCACCCACGCCGGCGGTGGCCCCGGGCCGCCGCCCCGAATTCCACGCAAGTCGCGGGCCACTCTGGCAAGGCCGGCCGCTTTACGGGCCGGAGCTCAGAACGGGACCGGCGGCCCCGACCAGTCCGTGCCCCGCCGGTGTGCCCGCGCGATCGCCGTCGCGGGATCCACCCAGCCGACCAGAGCGGTCCGCCCCGGGCGGTGCCGGCACAGGTTGAGGCCGCGCTTGCACCAGGCGTAGAAACGAAAGAAGCGGAATATCCGGCGCCGCTGGGCCGGGGTCAGCGGCGCTGCGCCGCAGATCAGCTTGTCGTCGTACAGGCCCCGATCGGCCAGCCCGACGGCACCCAGCGCATGTACCCGGACACGCACGCCGCGTGGCAAACGTGGCCCGAGGACGACCGCGTCCAGCAGGTCGCCCTCCAGCCCGATCAGGGTCGGGACGGCGCCATAGTTGAAAGGACAGGGAAACGGCGACAAGAGATCCACGCGGCCGCCGAGCCCGCGCTTGACGAAGCTCCAGCGCGGTACTTCGACGACGACGTCGACGAGCGGACCCGGCGGTTCAGCCATGACTGCGCGGCGCCGCGCATGCGGCCCGCCGTCGCCGGCGCTGGTGGGGATCGGAATGCATGAAGGGGAAGTGTAGTCGATGGGGCGGGGTCTGCTCGCGGGCGACGTCCGTGCCCACGTGACGTCGGTGCATCCGCGACGGGGGTGGCGTCCGCACGGCGATGGGGGCGCATCCCCGCGCGCGGTGCGGCGGCATGCCTCCGCTGTCGCTGCGGCACCGCGCGCTCGCTCCCGCCGGGCGCGTCGAACCGAAGGGGTTCGTCCACGAACTTCCGAACACCAATCAACAAAAAAACCCGCCAAGAGGCGGGCTTTTTGTTAATTGGCGTCCCCAAGGGGATTCGAACCCCTATTACCGCCGTGAAAGGGCGGTGTCCTAACCGTTAGACGATGGGGACGTGATCGATTGTCGACGGCGCACCGCCCTGCCGGGCTCGCGCGGCGCGGCGCGAAATGTACGCAACCCGGCTGCGGGTGTCAACGCGCCGACAGCGGGGGGTCAGGAGGTCCCCTTGTCGCGGTCGGCCTTGCCGGACTCCTTGCTGCGCCTGGTGGTCTCGGGATCGATCAGGCCCTCGTCGTTCACGAGGTTGAAGTCGTATGTGTACCGGATGTGCTCGTCCAGGTACTGCCCCATCGAATCCGCCTGCATGAGACCGTCGAACACCTCCTGCGGCACGGGGGAATAGACAGTCCGCAAGCCGGGAAGCGAGTCGTAGAACTGGATGACCAGTTGCTGCGTGTCCGGGTTGTAGCCGAGCCGGCGGATGCTGCGGGACTTCACGTCCTGCATGTGTACATACACCTGGTCGGGCTTCTCGTGCGGGCCGTGGACAATCGGGCTGTGCATTGACGGGCCTCCTCTCTCGAATCGATCGCGGGGGTCCGGGTCATCGCGGCAGGGAACGGCGCCGGCGAACGAATGAGCGGGAGGCAGGCTCCGTTCCATCGGCCGATCGCTGCGCGGCGGGGGCTGTCCTCCGGACTGCCGCGGGACCCCTCGGCTTGTTTTCGGGCGGCCACTGGCGGCCGATCCCCTGTCTCCATTTCCAGTGTAACACGCGCCGGGGAAGACCCCACCAATCCTCTGCCGCCGCGGCGAGTCGGCCGTGCGGCGCCACCGCGCCCGCGGCGGGATCGGCACGTCTGCTAGAATCGCCGCCCACCCGATCGCCGGCGTGCGCTGATGACGCCCGACCAGTATTGCCAGGACAAGGCCGCCGCGAGCGGCTCGAGCTTCTACTACAGCTTCCTGTTCCTGCCCGCCGAGCGCCGTCGCGCGATTACGGCCCTGTACGCGTTCTGTCGCGAAGTCGACGACATCGTCGACGAGGTCTCGGAATCCGGCGTCGGCCGCATGAAACTCGCGTGGTGGCGCAACGAGATCGAGCGCCTGTACGACGGCACGCCCTCACACCCGGTGGCGCGCGCCCTGGAACCCGTTGTCGCGGGATACGACCTCCCCCGCGAACACTTCGAGGACATCATCTCCGGCATGGAGATGGATCTCGACCACCAAGGGTTCGCCACGTTCGAGGACCTGCGCCTGTACTGCTATCGTGTCGCCTCGGTGGTGGGGCTGCTGTCGGCACGCATCTTCGGCTACTCCGACCCCGCGACCGCCGACTACGCGCACGACCTCGGCATGGCCTTCCAGCTCACCAACATCGTGCGCGACGTGCGCGAGGATGCGATGCGCGGCCGCATCTACATCCCCGGCGAGGATCTCGACGCGCACGATGTGAAACCCGGGGATCTGAACCAGACATCGACACCGGCCAGTGTCCAGGCCCTCCTCCGCCAGCAGACGGAACGCGCGCGGCATTTCTACCGGGCGGCGTTCGACACCCTGCCGGAATGCGATCGCCACGCGCAGCGCAGCGGCCTGATCATGGCGCACATCTACCTGACGCTGCTCGACGAGATCGAAGCGGATGGCTTCCGCGTCCTCGAGCACCGGGTCGCGCTCACGCCGCTGCGCAAGCTCTGGATCGCCTGGCGCACGGCGCGGCGCGAGCGGCGCCGCAGCCGCCACCACGCGCCCGCTGCATGAGCCGGGGCGGCGAGCGCGTCGCGGTGGTCGGCGCCGGCTGGGCCGGACTGGCCGCGGCAATCGATCTGCGCCGCGCGGGGCGTGACGTCGCGGTGTTCGAGGCGGGCCCCGCTCCCGGAGGGCGGGCGCGGCCGGTCATGGTGGCAGGGCGCACGCTCGACAACGGTCAGCATCTCCTGCTGGGGGCATACGGCTCGACCCTGGACCTGATGCGCACGATCGGGGTGGAGCCGGACGCCGTGCTGCGACGGCGCCGCCTCGCTCTCGAGCTCGACGGCGCGGACACAAGATTGTCGCTGCGGCTGGGGCCCGGCCCGGCCCCACTGGGTCTCGCGGCGGGGCTGTTGACGTGCCGTGGACCGGCGGCGGCGGACCGCTTGCGCGCCCTGGTGGGGGCGCCGCGGCTTCGCAGGGTGCCGGCCAGGGACATCGACGCCGCAGCGTGGCTGCGGCGCTGCGGCCAGCCGGAGGTGCTGATCGAGCGCCTCTGGGGGCCGCTCTGCCTCGCAGCACTCAACGTGCCGCCGGGCCGGGCGTCCGCACGCGTACTGGCGCGGGTGCTGCGCGAGACATTCAGTAGCCGCGGGGCGGCGGACCTGCTGCTGCCGCGGTCGGACCTGGGCGCCCTTCTGCCCCGGCCCGCGGGCCGGTGGCTCGCGGACAACGGCACCGAGGTGCGCTGCAGCACGCGCGTGCGCCGCCTCGCCCGCGATGGCACCGGCTGGCGACTGGAGACGGCCGGCGGCAGCGAGCGCTGCGCCCACGTCGTGCTCGCGACGGCGCCGGAAGCCGCGGCGCGGCTGCTGCCGGCGGACGAATCGCCCTGCCGAGCGTTGCGCCACCGACTCGGCAGCCTTGGGCACGAGCCGATCACGACCGTGTACCTGGACTACGGGCCCGACACCTCGCTCGGGCACGAGATGAGCGGCCGCCTCGACGGCCCGGGACAATGGGTCTTCGATCGGGCGCTGACCGGGCAGCCCGGCGTGATGGCCGTCGTGATCAGCGGCTCGGGCCCGCACATGGACTGGCCGCGCGAACGGCTGGGCCGGGCCGTCACGGATCAGCTGGCATGCGCGCACCCGGCCTGGCCGCGGCCGAGCGTGCTCGGCATCGTGCGCGAACGCCGCGCCACGTTCGACTGCCGGCCCGGCATCGCGCGGGTGCGCGTAGGCGTGCGCGGCCCCCTGCCCGGACTCTGGTTCGGCGGCGACCATGTCGACACGGGGCTGCCGGCGACCCTCGAAGGGGCCGTGCGCGCCGGCCGCGCCTGCGCCCGGGAGATCATCAGCATGCAGGAGGACAACGAGTGAGCGACGACAGCATCCCCGATCTCGGTGGCCGGGTCGTGTTGATCACCGGTGCCGGCGCGGGCCTCGGAGCCGCCCTGGCGCGGGCCGCCGGCGCGGCCGGTGCAGAGGTCATTCTGCTCGGCCGCACGGTCAGGAAGCTCGAGCAGGTGTACGACGCCATCGTCGACGCCGGCGGTCCGGAGCCGGCCATCTACCCGCTCGACCTCGAGGGCACCTCCCCCGAGGAGTACGGCGAGTTGTACGAGCGGATTGCCGGCGAGTGCGGCCGCATCGACGCGCTCGTCCACAACGCGGCCATGCTCGGCAAGCAGACGCCCCTGGAGCACTACGAGCCGCTCGACTGGGCGCGCGTCATGCAGGTGAACGTCACCGGCCCTCTCCTGCTGACACAGGCCTGCCTCCCGCTCCTGCGCGCGGGCACGGATCCGGCAATCGTATTCATCGAGGATGAACGCCGCACGGCGTACTGGGGTGCATACGGCGTGTCCAAGGCCGCCGCCGCGGCCCTCGCGGACATCCTGCGCGACGAACTCGACGGCGAACCGGCAGTCGCCGTCCATCGCGTGCGCCCCGGACCGATGCGCACCGCATTGCGGGCGGACGCCTTCCCGGGGGCACTGCCGGAAGAGGTGCCGCTCCCCGAGACCGAGGTGCCGCGCCTGCTGGCTGCCGTTGCGGGCACGCGCCTCCCGCACGCCTGACCAATCTGCACGTCGCCGCCAGCGGCATCGCCGACGCGACCGGCTTCAATCCCGCTGCAGCAGTTGCCGTACGGTGCAGCGTCGCTCACCGAAGACCAGTGCCGTATCCAGCGCGACATAGCCCTCGCGAAACGGCTCGGCGACGCCGTCGCGCACGATGAAGGTGCCGTTTGTCGATTCGAGGTCGGTCAGGTAGCAGCGGCCACCGAGGACAACGAGCTCGGCGTGGCGCTGGCTGACCGTGGGGTCGCCCAGAGCGAGGAACCGGCCGCCGCGTCGGCGGTTGGCGCTATCGCCGGGTGGCCCCTGATCGCGCCGGCGCTGATCCTCGCGCCCGATGATGTACGTACCATCTTCCATCAGCGGTCCTTGTCATGCACATGCGTGGCAGTATAGAGACAAGCCCCGCCGCGCGCACACGGGATCGCGCGCCGTCAGTGACCGGCAAGCTCGTCGCCGCCGATCACGCCCACACCGTCTCCGCCGTGGGCGAATGTGAGCCAGGTGAACGCAATGCCCGGGAAACGCCGCTCGAGGGCCACCGCCGCGCGCCCCACCTCGAGGGCCAGCAGCCCGTCGGGTGACAGCCGCCCGGCGGCCCCGGCGACGATGCGGGTGGCCACGTCGAGCCCATCGTGCCCCGCCGCCAGCGCATGCGCCGGCTCATGGCGGTACTCCGCCGGCAGGGCGGCCATGCCGGGCGCATCGACGTACGGCGGATTGGACACGATCAGGTCGTAGTGCCGACCGCCCGGCAGACCCGCGTAGACATCGGCACGATGCAGGCGCACACGGTCCGCGACATCATGGCGCCGCACGTTATCGCGCGCGACGTCGAGCGCATCCGGATCGGTGTCCGTCGCGTCGACTGCGGCCTCCGGAAACGCGTGAGCGCAGGCAATTGCGATGCAGCCGCTGCCCGTGCCGATCTCCAGGATGCGGGCGGCGGGCCGTTGCCCGATCCACGGGTGGAAACGATCGACGATGGGCTCCGCCAGAGGCGACCTCGGCACCAGGACGCGCTCGTCGACGGCGAACTCCAGTCCCGCGAACCATGCCCGTCCCGTGAGATAGGCCACGGGACGCCGCTCCGTGATGCGCCGCACCAGGAGGTTGCGCACGGCACGACAGCCCGGCTCGTCGACGCGCATGTCCGGGTCGACGGCGGCATCGACGGGCGACAGGCCGAGCGCGGCGAGCACGAGCCAGGCGGCCTCGTCGCGCGGGTTGTCCGTACCATGCCCGTAGGTCAGATTCGAGGCATCGAGAATCGCCTCGCTCCAGTCCACTAGGGCGCGCAACGACCGGGATGCCGGCAGCGCGGCGGGATCGACGTGGTTGCCTGATGCGCTCATACGCGAAATCATTGCAGTCTTGTGCCATTACCATGGGCGACTTGGCATTCTGCCCGACGCAGAGGGGCTTCGCTGCAGGGATGCCGCCAATCGACGCCCCGAACCGGAGCATGCACCGATGCGTCACCTGTCCGCCGCCCTGGCCGCCCTCGTGTTGTGCACCACCTCCACGGCGTTCGCGGACGCGTCCGCCGTGCGCGTCGAGCGCGCCCGGACCGGCGAACCGCTGCCCGGCGTCGCCATGATGGCCGGCTACCTCACACTGACCAACGCGGGTACGGCGACCATCGAGCTGCGCGGTGCATCGAGCGACGCATTCGACCGGATCGAGATCCACCGCACCATCGTCGAGGACGGCCAGGCCCGGATGGAACCGGTCGATGCCATTGCCATCGACCCTGGCGAGCGGCTCCGTCTCGAGCCGGGCGGCCTGCACCTGATGATGTTCCGACCGCAGCGCGTCCCGCAGGTCGGCGACACCATGTCGATCGTGCTGCACACGGACAGCGGCCCGATCCACGTCCGCATGGATGTGGTGGATCGGGCCACACTCCTGGAACAAGCGCAATGACCGGCACCCGAGGACACCGGCAATGAGCCGTACCAGCGCCGCCATGCTCGATCGCCTGCGTTGCCTCCTTCTGGCGGCCCTGCCGCAGCACGCGCTGTCGCGCGTGATCTTCCGCCTGACACGCATCCGGACCCGGTGGAAGGACCCGCTCGTGCGCTGGTTCATCGGCGCCTTCGGCGTCGACATGAGCGAGGCGTTGCCGTCGGATCCGGCGCGCTACGCCAGCTTCAACGATTTCTTCACCCGGCCGTTGAAGCCGGAGGTTCGCCCACTCGCCGGCGACGAGACGACCCTCGTGAGCCCGGTCGACGGCCGCATCTCCCGGATCGGACAGGTCGACGGTGACCGCGTCATCCAGGCCAAGGGCCGCGACTACTCCCTGTCCGCCCTGCTCGGCGGCGATCCCGCGAACGCCGCGGCGTTCCGCAGCGGCGGCTTCGCGACGCTGTATCTGGCCCCCGGCGATTACCACCGCATCCACATGCCGCTGGCCGGCCGGCTGACCCACATGACCTACGTCCCAGGCCGCCTGTACTCGGTCGCGCCCTGGACGGTCGCCACCATCGATGGCCTGTTCACGCGCAACGAGCGCGTCTGCTGCTTCTTCGACACGGCCCAGGGACCGCTTGCCCTCGTGCTGGTCGGCGCGATCAACGTCGCGGCGATCGAGACCGTATGGAGCGGGCTTGTCACGCCGCCACGTGGCCGCCGGGTCGCCCGCTGGTATTATGAAGGAAGGGCGCCCACCCTGGCACGGGGGGAAGAGATGGGACGCTTCAACATGGGATCCACGGTGATCGTACTCACTCCGCCGGGCAGCGCGTGGCAGGCGGACCGTGTGGCGGGCCAGCGCATCCTGATGGGCGAATCCCTCGGTGTCTGCGGCACACCCTCCCCACCATCGACTCCACGGGACGCGACGTGAGCTCCCCCGGCATGGCGGACGTGAACGAAGCCCGGACGCGGCGCGGAGACCTCCGCGTCGGCCAGATCATGTCGACCTCGCCGCTCGAATGCCCGCCCGAGACGCCCATCGCCGAAGCAGCGCACCTGATGAGCCGGCACCGGATCTCGTCCATCCTGGTGCGCGCCGATGGCCGGTTGCTGGGGATCTGGACCGAGAACGACGCCCTGCGCCACGACCTCGCCGACGACGAAGGCTTCGATACCCCCATCTCCGACGTCATGTCCTCGCCAGTGGCCACCGTGGCGAGCACGCTGTCCGTCAGCGAAGCGGCGGCCCGGTTCAAGACCCAGGGCTTCCGACACTACGTGGTCGTTGACCCGCAAGGCGAGCCCTGCGGCCTGATCACGCAAAGCGACGTGGTCATCAATCACGGTGTGGAATGGTTCATGCGCCTGCAGACCGTGAGCTCGGTCCTCGGGACACCGCCGCCGGTCGCCGGCGCGGCCGTACCGCTGTCCGAGGCGGTGCGACGCATGCACGAGGCCCGGCGCGATGCGCTCATCGTGCGCGACCCCGACGGCGTCCCCGGCATCCTGACCGAGCGCGACGTGGTGCAGTACATCGCCGGGCGACGTCCCGACGGCCCCGCCTGGGAGGCCGCGAGCCGACCGCTGATGACGGTCGAGGAGACCGACAGCCTGTTTCACGCGCGCAACCTGATGCTGGAGCGGGGATTCCGCCATGTCGGCGTGCGTGGCGAGCGTCAGCGACTCGTCGGCCTGATCGGCTTCTCGGACATCCTGGCGACCATCGAGTCGGGCTATATCGAAGAACTCGAGCTGGCGCTCGCGGAACGCGACTCGGCCCTTCGCGCCAGCGAGGAACGCTACCGTGCCCTGGTCGAGGCCTCGCCCGACGCCATCGCCGTGCACGGCGACCGCCGCATTCTGTTCATCAACCCGGCCGGTGCCGAGTTGCTCGGTGCCGACGATACCGCAAGCCTGATCGGCCGGTCCTTCGAGGACTTCCTCGCGCCCGCGGAGGACGCCGCCGTCGAGGAGAGGATGGGCGTGCTCGAGCGCGAGAACGGCAGCCTGCCCCACGAGGAATGTGTTGCCACGCTCGACGGGCGCAGGATCGATGTCGAGGTATCGGCGCTTGCAATCAGCTACAACGACCGCCCTGCGTGGCAGATCGTGATGCGCGACATCAGCCGTCGCAAGGAACTGGAAGCGGAGTTGCGGCGCCTGGCCACCACCGACCAGCTGACCGGCATCCACAACCGCCCCCACTTCGAGTCGCACCTCGATCAGGCCGTGCGCGAAGCGGCACGCTACGGCATGGAACTCTGCGTGATCATGTTCGACCTCGACCACTTCAAGCAGATCAACGACGCACGCGGACACGACGTCGGCGACCAAGTGCTGCGCCAGGTCGTCGCCGACGTGCGGGACAGCCTGCGCGAGACGGACGTGTTCGCCCGCTGGGGCGGCGAGGAATTCATGGTGCTGGCCCCGGGGATCGCCGAGCAGGGAGCGCTCCATCTCGCGGAGAAGCTCGGCGCGGCCGTACGCACGGTCGAAGTGACCGGCGTCGGTCCGATCACGGCCAGCTTCGGCGTGGCCGTCTACCGGCCCGAGGAAAACCGCGAGCAGCTCCTCAAGCGACTGGACGACGCGCTCTACGCGGCCAAGGGCGCGGGGCGCGACCGCGCCTGCCTGGCCTGACCGGACGGACGCCCCCTCCCGAACGGTGGATCACGGGCGCAGCCCGGCTGTCGCGGCGCGGCCCGGGCAGGCCAGCGCGGCCCAGCGCCGTCCCAGCCGCCCGACGGCCGACAGATCATCGGGGCGGTCAACGTCCGGCCGCGGCGGCAGCTCATGCCAGCGCCATCCCGCCTGCGCCATGCGGGCCCGGGTCGTGGCCAGCACGGCATCCGTTCCCCAGGCGACGTCCGTGAACAACCCCGGGGCGACACGATGGAGCCCCAGCAACACGTAGCCGCCGTCCGTCGCCGGTCCGAGCACCGCGTCCCGGTGCGCAAGCCGGGCGAGAGCCGTAGCGAGGCTTCCCGCGTCCAGCCAGGGACAGTCCGTGCCGACGATCACTGCCGGACGGCCATCGGCCGTGGCGCTCGCCAGGGCGTGTGCCATGCGAGCACCCAGGTCCGCCCCGGATTGCCATGCCAGCGTCGCCCCGGTGGCGCCCGCAGTGGCGGCCAGGAATCCGCCCGGATCCGCCCCAGCGCCCCATAGCTGTAGCTCGTACGGCCGTGCCGCGGCGGCCTGCTCGAGGGTGTGACGCACGAACGCCGCGTGCAGCCGCGCCGCCCCCGATGCGCCGAGCGCGGGGGCGAGACGCGTCTTGACGCGGCCGGCAACCGGCGCTCGGGCGAACACCAGCAGCCGCGCCATTGTCATGCCGCGTCCCCACGATAGCGCCGCGCGAGATGCACGGGATCGGCGCCGCGCCAGTAGGCCCAGCGCAGGCACCACATCAGCGCGATGGTACGCAGGATGCCGCGCTCCTCCCAGCGGCGGCTCGAGGTCGTCAGGCCGACGCCCAGGCAAAGCGGTCGGACGCGGCTGCGCAGTGTGCGGCACAGCGCGATGTCTTCCATAAGGGGAATGTCCGGGAAGCCGCCGACCTGCTCGAAAAGGCCCCGCCGTACGAAGATGCCCTGATCACCGGTGGCGATCCCCGTCAGGCACGACCGCAGATTCATGAGCACGGCGACGACACGCAACAGCGGATGACGGCCGGACAGCCGCACACCGAAACGGCCCCAGCGGCAGCCGGGCCGCGCGGCTGCGACTGCCAGGTGCCGAGCGGCCCACGCATCCGCAACGGTGTCGGCGTGCACGAACCACAGGACATCGCCGGAGGCGGCCGCCGCACCGACATTCATCTGCCGCGCCCGTCCCGGCGCGGAGGCGACCACTCGATCGACGAGATCGCGCGCCCGGGCCACCGTATCGTCGACGCTGCCGCCATCCACGATCAGGACCTCGCCTCCCGCCGTGCGCACCGGCGCCAGTGCCTGCAATGTGGCCTCGATGGCGCCCGCCTCGTTCAGCACCGGCACGATCGCGGAAATGCGCATGGCTGGGCGTCACCCGCCGCCGTCGCCGGCCGGTCAGGCCAGTGCGCCCCCGCACGAGGACCCCTGGCCAGCGGTGCAACCGTAGCAGTGGCCCGACACGGCGATCGCCTCGCCGCCGAGGGAACGGCCCGTCAACTCCGTGATATGGCGTCGCGGTCGGTCGCGGCCGCCGAGCGGAAGGTCCAGCATCTGGTTGAAATCGCAATCGTAGACGTAGCCCTGCCAGTCGACGCTGATCAGGTCGCGGCACATCACGGAGCCGAGGTTGGCGTCCTGGTGCGACGACTTGAGCAACTCCATGTAGTCGTCGAGCTGTCGCCGCGATACCAGGGTGCTGCCAAAACGGTGGATCGGCAGGTTGGCGAGGCAGAACAGGTCGTTGAACTCGATACCGAAGTCGTTCCAAAGGCGATCGCGGTAGTCGGCGGTCAGCTTCTCCTGATCGGGGGGCAGTACCGGACCGATGGGATTGAAGACGAGATTCAGCCGTCGGGCGGAACCCGCGCGCCCGTAGCCGAGCGCATTGAGACGCTGGAGCCCCTTGATACTGGCGTCGAACACGCCGCTGCCGCGCTGCCGGTCCACGTTCTCGCTGCTGTAGCAGGGCAACGAGGCAATGATCTCCACCTCGTTGTCCGCCAGGAACTCGGCGATGCCGGACATCTCCGGCAGCTCGAGTACCGTGAGGTTGCAGCGATCCATCACGTGCATTCCGCGGCGGCGCGCCTCGGTGACCAGAAAGCGGAACTCGGCGTGCAGCTCGGGGGCTCCGCCGGTGATATCGAGCGTGTCGACGTCCGACGCATCGAGGAAGTCCAGAATCTCGCAGGCAGTCTCGTGGTCCATCATCTCCTTGCGCGTCGGGCCGGCATTCACGTGGCAATGCAGGCATGCCTGGTTGCAGTAGTAGCCGATGTTGACCTGCAGGGTGCTCACACCGCGGCGCTGGATGGCGGGGAAATGGTGCGGTTCCAGGTGCGGCAGCATGGCATGCATCGTTGGTATTCCTCGTTCTTCGTCGAGTGGTGAAGCGGCTGGCGCTCGCGGCGCCGCCGATTCCCTTCGACGCCCGCCCCGCGCTCGGAGTTCCCGGCGTTTGCGCAGAGGACCTGCCAGCCGCTAGGCTCGCCTCCTGCCAGCTCACCGACCCCGGATCGCGCACACCCCAGCGCATGGAGAGCCCGTGACGGAGCCCCGGATGCAGTGTTTCGTGTACCGTAGCACACGCCGCCCGGACACCTATCTGTTCGTGCCGGACGCGGACGATTTCGAGGATGTGCCGGCCGCCCTGCGCGAGCATCTGGGCCGCCTGGAGCTCGCCATGGAGCTCGAGCTGACGCCTGAGCGTCAGCTGGCGCGGACCGATGGTCGCACCGTCATGGACCACTTCGAGCGCGACGGCTTCTACATCCAGCTGCCGGAACAATGGTGGACACCGGGCTGACGCCACGGGGCCGCATCCGGGCCGCCGTGGCCGCGCTGATTGCATTGTGCACGCTGCTGCAGGTCGCGGGCCTCGCGCCCCTCATGCGCTACGACCGGGGCGCGATTGCGGCCGGTGAACTGTGGCGGCTCGTCACCGGCCACCTGGTGCACCTCGGGCCCATGCATCTCGCGCTCAACGCGGCGGGGCTGGTGCTCGTGGCCGCGCTCGTCGGCAATCGCCTCGGCGTCGGCGCATGGGGAGTCGTGTTCCTGACCACCGCGCTCACCATCAGTGGCGGACTCTGGCTGGCCGCGCCGCGGCTCACATGGTACGTGGGCCTATCCGGCGTACTCCACGGATTGCTGGTAGCCGGCGCCGTGCGCGCGGCGCAGGACGTGCGGGAGCGGTGGTTCGCCCTCGCCGTTCTCCTCGTGGTCGCGCTCAAGCTGGCGTGGGAACAGGCGGTGGGATCGATGCCCGCAACGGCCGCCCTGGCCGGGGGCCGCGTGGTCGTGGACGCCCACCTGTACGGGGCGCTCGGCGGGCTGGCGGCGATGGGGCTGCTCGCGGCGGCCGCCGCGATCCGCCCCGGGCGCCGCTGACGCCCGGGGCGGGTCCGGATCAGGCCGATTCAGCCTGGTCACCGGCCTCCGGGTTATCGCGCGCGGCGGCAGCCGCGTCGGGCCAGTCGACCAGCAGCTCGTTCAGGCGCGACACGAATGCCGCCGGATCGGCCAGCTGCCCGCCCTCGGCCAACACGGCCTGGTCGAACAACAGCTCGCTCCATTCCTGCAGGCGCTGATCGTCGTCGAGCCCTTCCATGCGCTTGAGCAGCGGATGGCCGGGATTGATTTCGAGCGTTGGCCGGCTCTCGGGCACCTGGTGCCCCGCCTGGCGCAGCAGGTGCTGCATGTGCAACGCGAGATCGCCTTCGCCGAGCACCAGGCACGCGGGCGACGTCGTCAGGCGCTTGGACACGCGCACGTCGCTGACCTTCTCGTCCAGTGCCCGCCGGATACGGGACGCCAGGTCGCTCGCGGCTTCCTGTTCCTGCTCCGATTGCTCCTCGCTTTCAAAGTCCAGCTCGCCCTTCGCGACCGAGGCGAACTGCTTGCCGCTGTACTCGCTCGCATGGGCCATCAGCCACTCGTCGACGCGATCATGCAGCAGCAGCACCTCGATGCCCTGCTTGCGGAAGACCTCCAGATGCGGGCTCTTCCGGGCCGCCGCGAAGCTCTCCGCCGTGACGTACCAGATCTTCTCCTGGCCTTCCTGCATGCGCTCGATGTACTCGTCGAGGCTGACCGACTGCTCGGACGTGTCGTTGTGCGTCGAGGCGAAGCGCAGCAGCCCGAGCAGGCGCTCGCGGTTGCCGTAGTCCTCGACCGGTCCCTCCTTGAGGACCTGGCCGAACTCGTCCCAGAACTGCTTGTAGGTCTCCGGGTCATTCTTGGCAGTGTCCTCGAGCAGGTCCAGCACCTTTTTCACCGAGGCATTGCGGATGTGGTCGATGACGCGGTTCGACTGCAGCAGTTCGCGCGAGACGTTGAGCGGCAGATCATTCGAGTCGACCAGGCCGCGCACGAAACGCAGGTAGCGCGGCATCAGGTGCTCGGCATCGTCCAGGATGAACACGCGCTGCACGTACAGCTTGATCCCGTGCGCGGTACGCTCGCGGTCCCACAGGTCGAACGGCGCCCGCTTCGGGATGTAGAACAGCGTCGTGTAGTCGTACTTGCCCTCGACGTGGTTGTGCGTCCAGAGGAGCGGATCCTCGAAGTCGTGCGCCACATGCTTGTAGAACTCGCGGTACTCTTCCTCGCTGATGTCCTTTTTCGCACGCTTCCACAGGGCCGAGGCACGATTGACCGTCTCGAGCTCGTCCGTGCGGTTGCCCTCCTCGTCCTGCTTCGGCATCAGGATCGGGAACGAGATATGGTCCGAGTACTTGCGGATGATCGACCGCAGGCGCCAGTCGTCGGCGAAATCGGCGCAATCCTCGTTGAGATGCAGCACCACATCGGTGCCCGGCTCGTCGCGCGACGTCGGTTCGAGTGTGAACGAGCCGCTGCCGTCGGACGACCACTTGACGGCGCTGTCCGCGCCCTCGGTCGCGTGCCGTGACACCAGGTCGACCCGATCCGCTACGACGAAGGCGGAGTAGAATCCGACGCCGAACTGGCCGATCAACTGGGCATCCTTCTTCTGATCGCCGGTGAGCTGTTCCAGGAACTGCTGCGTGCCGGACTTCGCGATGGTGCCGATGTTGTTGATGACGTCGTCGCGCGTCATGCCGATGCCGTTGTCGCTGACGGTCACCGTACGCGCGTCGGCATCGTAGTCGATCCGAATCGCCAGGTTCGAGGCCAGCGGCGCCAGCTCGTCGTTCGTCAACGCCTCGAAGCGCAGCTTGTCGCAGGCATCCGAGGCATTCGACACCAGCTCGCGCAGGAAGATGTCGCGGTTCGAATACAGCGAATGGATCACCAGCTTGAGCAGCTGATTGACCTCCGCCTGGAATTGATGGGTCTCGGTCTGGGCTTCACCGGTGGACATGCGGGCCGTTCCCCCGTTTGTTGTTGCTGCGTGGGGTGCGTATGGGGTCGGGTGGCGCAATTTCAACCCCGCCGTCGGGGCAGCACGCCGCGCCGCCGGGTGCGGGTGCCCCGTGGCGAGGGGATTCGGTGAAGAGAATTGACGAGTTCTTGGTCGTGCGGTCTGGAAGGCCGTGGCTGCTTGCCGCGGCCGTGATGCCCCGCTGCATCTCCCATTTCGACGAGCGTCAGCCGGCGCAAGGGTCTCGGCTCGAACAAGGCTTTCCGACAGGCCGTCGATCCCGGAATTGCCGTCAGGTGTCGTCCTCCTCCTGTCGCGGCCGAGCCCTTGAACCGAAGACGAACGAGTGAAGACGGTGCAGCCGGGCACCGCCGGCCCTACCACTCCCTCAGTGGCCCGCCGACCGTCTGTCGCTCCAGCTCCAGCAGGCGACGCTTGAACGCCACCGCAGAACCACCCTCACGGTCACGGCCATAGCCCCCGAGACCGTCGGCCGCCACCACCCGGTGACAAGGGACGACGATCGGGACGGGATTGGCGCCACAGGCGTTGCCCACCGCGCGCGGACCGGATGCCAGGCGGCGCGCCAGCTCGCCGTAGGTGACGACCTCGCCGAGCGGCACGGCGCACAGGGCCTCGCGGAATCGCCGCTGGAACGGCGTCGGGGCGGGTGCCAGCGGGAGCGAGAACGGGTGGCGCAGATCGTCGAACCAGGCCGCCAGCTGGCGCACGGCTTCCCCCGCCAGTGGGTGACGGGCCTCCATGGGCGGACCCGGTTCCAGCCGATCGATGGCGCTCACGAAGTCGTCGGCCACACGCACGCCGAAACGCCCGAGCGGCCCGTTCCAGATGGCGTCGTAGCCCGCGGACGTGATCACTGGCGCGACTCCGATGGCGCGGGCAGATTGCCAGGGGCGGCCTCGCGCAGACCGAGCTGCTGGAGCCGATGGCGCAGCGTCGAGCGCCGGCCGCTTTCCTGCGTGACGCGCAGCAGTTGCTCGTAGATGCGGCGTGCGTCGCTCACGAGCCCCGCCTTCGCCAGCATGGCCGCGGCGTGATAGCGCGCCGTCTGCCCCCACTGGTCACCGCCCTTGCCGTCCATGAGGGTGGCCGAACGCATGTACAGGTCGGCCGCCAGGCGGTAGTGCTCGAGTGACTCGTGCGACTCGGCCTGCCAGTACAACAGCTCGCGCATCCGCTGTCCCGGCAGGTCGCGCAGGGCGAGCCGCCGCAGCAGCTCGAGCGCGGCTTCGTCCTCGCGCGCGCCCTGCAGATCGAACACGACCTGCAGGAAGCGATCGAGCGCCTTGCCCGAGAGATCCGGATAATCGCCGATGATGCCGTCGAGCTCGGCCACACCGTCGTCCGTGCGCCCGCCGAGAACGAGCACCCTCGCGCGCAGCAGGCGCCAGCCGAACGCACCCACGTCAGGTGGGGCCTCGTCGAGACCGGTCATCAGCTGTGTCGCGAGGCCCAGGTCGTCGCGGGCGAGCGCGTCGTCGACCAGTCGATAACGCACACTCTCCGGAATTGCATCCAGCTGCGGGAAGCGGTCGGCGTGCAGGTAGAGCTGGCGTGCAGCCGCCATGCCGGGCGCCCCCTCGGACAGACGCTTCATCAACGCCACGTGCGCGCGGCGACTCGCCCTGGCACTGCCGTGGACGGCGACCACTGCGAGCAGCGCCCGCGAGCGCACGGGGAACTTCGGGCGCGCGTCCTGCGAGGCGGCAAACCATGCGTCGTCGTCGCCAATGAGCAACTGTTCGCTGTTGCCGAACCACGTGGCGTACTCCAGCCAGGCTTGCCACAAGGCCGTCCCGTCGATCTCGAACACCGTGTCCGAAGGCGGCAACGCGCCGGCAAGGGCGACGGCCTTTTCCGTGGCGAGCGCGCGGCGGGCCGGGGATTCCGCCGCGCGGGCCGCGGCCGCCGCAACGAACCAGAAGCGCGCACGAGCGACCGCAGGCGCCTCGTCGACCTGCGCGGCCTTCGCCGCCTCCTCGTAGATGTCGGCCGGATTCGCCGTTTCGGCCCGCAGCCGCGCGAGCAGACCGAGGGCGCGGAACTCCGCGCCGCCTTCGTCGGGCAGGCGCCGCTCCGCCTCCCTCGGCCGACCGCCGCGCAGCAGGACCCGAGTGCGCAGGATGGCCCATGCCGGCGACGTGTCCGGATAGTCCTGGTCAAAGCGGCGCAGCGCAGTGATCGCATCGTCGACGTCATGTCCGACCAGGTAACTGCGAACGACCAGCCGCCGCCAGGCGCGCAGTTCCTCCTCGCTGGCGCCCGGGCCGGCGTTCCAGAGCAGGTCGCGCAACAGGGCGCGCGCCTCGCGCGGGGCATCGAGCTCGAGATGGAAGGCGGCGCGCCGGGCCAGGGCCCAGCGGCGGAAGGACTCGGGTGCGGCGGGCGGCGGTTTTCGCAAGCGGTTGATCGCTCGCTGCCAGCCGTGCGCATCGGCGAGGATCGCGATGCGCACGCGCTCCCACTCCGCCCACAGTCCGGGGGCATCGTCGGCCGCCGGCTGTGCCTCGTCCATCAGGGACAGAGCCAGCCCGGGCGCCCCTGCAGCGGCCATTTCCTGCAGGCTCCCCAGACTGCGACCGGCGGCCTGGGCCGGGATCTGGGCACTGACGAAAAGCAGGACTGCCAACAAAAACGGGCGGCACGCCCGTGCGTGCCGCCCGTTGATCTCGTTCCGGCTCACTGCCGAAGCCGCGTGTCGCGGCGTCTCGTGCACGCCGCGAAACATCTCAGCGCTTCGAGAGCTTTTCCTTGATCCGCGCCGCCTTGCCGGTAAGGCCGCGCAGGTAGTACAGCTTGGCCTGGTGCACGTCACCGCGGCGCTTCACCTTGATTTCGGCGATCTGCGGGCTGTACGTCTGGAAGACACGCTCGACGCCCTCGCCGTGCGTGGTCTTGCGAACCGTGAACGAAGAGTTCACGCCGCGGTTGCGCTTGCCGATGACGACGCCCTCGAAGGCCTGCAGGCGCTCCCGGTTGCCCTCCTTCACACGCACCGAGACGCTGACCGTATCACCGGAGCCGAACTCCGGAACGCTCTTCGTCATCTGCTCGGCTTCGAGTTCCTCGATGATGTTGCTCATTGCCCGCTCCCGTTACATCTCGCTATCCGGCACCGCGGCGCCCCCGCGGTGCTCGGCAACAAACTCTTCAAGCAGCTGGCGGTCGTGCGCGGTCAACGCACGTCCTTCCAGCAAATCCGGCCGGCGCAGCCATGTCCGCCCCAGCGCCTGCTTGCGCCGCCAGCGTTCGACGGCGCCGTGATCGCCCGACACGAGCACCCGCGGCACCCGGCGTCCATCGATCTCCTCCGGGCGCGTGTACTGCGGCCCCTCCAGCAGGTCCTCGCTGAACGTGTCCGCCGCGGCCGACTGCTCGTGCCCGAGCCCTCCGGGCAGCAGGCGCGCGACGCCGTCGATCACGGCCATCGCGGCGAGCTCGCCGCCCGACAGGACATAGTCACCGAGCGACCACTCCTCGTCGATCTCGCCCTCGAGCACCCGCTCGTCGATGCCCTCGTAGCGCCCGGCCAGCAGTATCAGGCCGGGTGCGCGCGCGAATCCGGCCAGCGCACGCTGCGTCAGTGGCCGCCCCTGCGGACTCAGAAAGATCCGCCTGGACCCCCGCGGCGCGGCCGCGGCCGCGCGGCGCAGCGCAGCACGCACCGGCTGCACCTTCATCACCATACCCGGACCGCCGCCGAAGGGGCGATCGTCCACGGTCCGGTGCACATCCGTCGTCTCGTCGCGCGGATCCCACGTCGCGAGCGTGAACACGCCACGCTCGGCGGCCCGCGCGGTCACCCCGTACCGGGCGACGCTGCGGACGAGTTCGGGGAACAGCGTGACGACGTCGATACGCATGTCGGCGCCGTCAGAAATCCGGATCCCAGTCCACGATCAGGCGGCCGGCGGAGGGCTCCACCGAGCGCACGAACGTGCCGGGCACCCACGGGATCAGCCGTTCCCGGTCGCCGTGCACCACCAGCACATCGTTCGCGCCGGTCTCGAGCAACTGCTCCACCGTCCCGAGCGGTGTGCCGTCGACCGTCTCCACGGCGAGACCCTCGAGATCGGCCCAGTACCATTCGTCCGGCCCGGCTTCCGGCAGCGCGTCGCGGGGCACGGCCACATCGGCGTGGCGCAGTGCCGCCGCGGCATCTCGGTCCTCGCAGCCATCGAGCCGCACGATGATCCCGTTCGGCTGCACGCGCGCCTCGGCGACCTCGTATTCGCGGTATCCGTCGCCGACTCCGACCAGCCAGCGATCGAACTCGAGAATCGATTCGGGCGGCCGCGCGTACGACTGCACGCGTACCCAGCCGCGCACCCCATGGGGCGCCCCGATGCGGCCGAGGCTCACGGGACGCACCACGGCACCCGTATCAACCGGCGGCCTTCTCCGCGCGCCGCTGCTCCTTCACCAGGCTGGCGACACGATCGCTCAGCTGCGCGCCGTTGCTCACCCAGTGATCGACCTTCTCCAGGTCCAGGCGCAGGCGCGGAGACTGGCCGCGGGCGACCGGGTTGAACAGCCCGATGCGCTCGATGATGCGGCCCTCTCGCGGGCTGCGGCTGTCGGTGACGACGATGTCGTAGAACGGGCGCTTCTTCGCGCCACCACGGGCGAGGCGAATCGAAACCATCGACCTGGGTACCTCCGTACGGTATTCGGATTCAACGGGCGCGGCCCGCCGGACGTAAACGCGCGATTGTACCGGATTTTGCGGCGATGTGAAGGGCTCGGGCCCGTGCCACGGGATGGGCCGTGCCCGAGGAATCACGCCAAGGCGCCAAGTATGGGATGGCCGGGGCACGGCCGACCACTGTGGAGCTGGCGCTGGACCGCGGTCGGCAGCGTTGACCGCCGTGCGCCTGACCTTTCGCAGAGGCGCGGAGAGCGCAGAGAATGAAGGAGACAGGCGCGCGGGGATTCGTCATGGCCCCGTGTGCAGCGCGAATCATCCGATTCTCCGCGTCCTTTGCGCCCTCTGCGAGAGCCCTCTCTGCAACACGGCTGGAGCGCCGCGGCCGCCCAGCGCCAGCTCCCCGCGACGGCTCTGCCCCGCGCCTGCTTTCGCCTTGGCGCGCTTGGCGCCTTGGAGTGAATCCCGATCCATGCCCCCGGCCAGGGAGAAGCGGTCAGAAGCCCCCGCCCATGCCGGGCGGCATCTGGCCCTGCATGCCGCGCATCATCTTCTGCATGCCGCCCTTCTTCGACATCTTTTTCATCATCTTGGACATCTGTGTGTGCTGCTTGAGCAGCTTGTTGACGTCCTGGATGCGCGTGCCGGAGCCGGCGGCGATGCGGCGCTTGCGCGAGCCGTTGATCGTGGCGGGCCAGCGTCGCTCCTTCGGGGTCATCGAATCGATGATCGCGATCATGTGCCGCGTGTCGCCGGCGGCACCGGCCGCCTGCTGCATCTGGGCCTGGGACATGCCGCCCATGCCGGGCATCTTGTCCAGCATCGCGCCGAAGCCGCCCATCTTCTGCATCTGTTCGAGCTGGCCGCGCAAGTCGCTGAGGTCGAAGCCCTTGCCCTTCTTGAGCTTCTTCGCCAGCTTCTCGGCCTGATCGGCATCGACCTGCTGTTGCGCCTCCTCGACGAGGCTGACGACGTCGCCCATGCCGAGGATGCGCGAGGCTACCCGGTCCGGGTGGAACACCTCGAGCGCATCGGTCTTCTCGCCGGCACCGAGGAACTTGATCGGCTTGCCGGTGACCATGCGCACGGACAGGGCCGCACCGCCACGCGCGTCGCCGTCGGTCTTCGTGAGCACCACGCCGGTGAGCGGCAGCGCCTGGTCGAAGGCCTGCGCCGTCTGAGCGGCATCCTGGCCCGTGAGACTGTCGACGACGAACAGCGTTTCCGCGGGCTCGAGCACGCCGTGGACGGCACGGACCTCGTCCATCATCGCCTGGTCGATGGCGAGGCGCCCGGCCGTATCGACCAGCAGGACGTCGTGCCCCGCCTTGCGAGCTTCCTCCAGCGCGCCGCGGGCAATGGCGACGGCGTCGGTCGCGCCCTCGACGCCAAGATACGGCACCTGCACCTGCTCGGCGAGGGTTCGCAGCTGATCGCGTGCCGCGGGCCGGTGGATGTCGGCGCTGACGACCGCCACCCGCTTGCGGTCGCGCTCCCTGAGCCGACGCGCGAGCTTGGCGATCGTGGTGGTCTTGCCGGCGCCCTGGAGACCGGCCACCAGGACGACGGCGGGTGGCCGTGTGCGCAGGTTGAGCTCGACGGTCTCGCCGCCCATGACGGCCACGAGCTCGTCCTGCACGACCTTGACCAGGGCCTGCCCGGGCGATACCGCGCCGACCACCTCCCGTCCGAGCGCGCGTTCGCGCGCCCGCTCGATGAACTGCTTCACCACGGGCAGGGCGACGTCGGCTTCCAGCAACGCCATGCGGATCTCGCGCATGGTGTCGCGGATGTTGTCCTCGGTCAGCCGGCCCTGGCCGCGCAGTTGCTTGAGTGTCTTGCCGAGGCGCTCTGAGAGGCTGTCGAACACGGGGTGCTACTCCCCTTCCCGGTGTGGTCAGGAAATGCTGGTGAATGGGGTTGGACGACACCGACCGCGCACGGTCCGCGGTCAGCGCGCCGCGAACGGCATTATAGCTGGAAGGCGTCCCCGGCCTGAAGCCGGCGGACGTCGTAGCCGGGCAGCGCGGCGTGCAACTCGTCCATCGTGAGCGCCTCGTCGCCGGGCTTGAGATGCGTTATGGCGATGCGCGGACGGGTATCCAGCTTGGCAAGGTCCTCGGCGAGGAGGCGCGGGCAATAGTGCCGGGCCAGGCGGGCCAGTTCCTCCTCACCGTCGGGGAAACCCACCTCAACGATCAGCATGTCCAGGGCTTCATCGCCGTTCAGCCGCGGCCAGAGGGTGTCATTGGTGCTGGTGTCACCGGAGAAGCAGAAGGCGGAGTGCGCATTCGAGCAGCGGTAGGCCACGGCCGGCACCGTATGCGCCACCGGGATCGCCTCGAGCGTGCGTGCCCCGACGCGGCAGACTTCGCCGGGTTCAAGGGCCTCGAATCGCAGTACGGGGCGCTCCGGATCCGGCAACGCGCTGAAGTCCGGCCAGATCTGCCAGTTGAACAGGTGCGTGCGCAGGGCGTCGATGGTCTCCTGCTGGGCATGCACCACGAGCGGCTCCCGCAGCTCGTCGAACAGCGAATCGACGAGCAGCGGAATGCTGGCGACGTGGTCGAGATGCGAATGGGTCACGAAGATGTGCCGTATCCGGCACATTTCTTCGTGCGTGAGATCACCGACACCCGTTCCCGCATCCACGAGTACGTCGTCGTCCACCAGGAAGGCGGTGGTCCGCAGTCCGGCTCCGAATCCGCCGCTGCAGCCGAGGACGCGAAGGCGCATAGATCAGTCGTCCCTAGGGGAGCCTGTCCGAGAAATCTGTGCCGTAGCGAGGGCGTGGCACAGCGAGCAGATTCCTGCGATCGTGAAACGAGCATGGTGGGTGCCATGTGAGTTGAGCGATCGCAAGAAGATGCCGCTGTGGTACGCGCGCAGCAGGTACATGGTTTCTCGGACAGGCTCCTAGCTCAGGGCTGACAGCATCCTAGCACGCCGCTGTGTCGGCGACGCCACGCGCAGTGCGAAACGCGTCACACTTCGGAAACCCCCGCGACCTCCGCCGCGATGGCCCGCACAGCGGCCGCCGGATCGTCCGCGCCGGTGACGGGGCGTCCCACTACGAGGTAATCGGCACCGGCCTCCACCGCTTCGCGCGGTCCGAGCGTACGGCGCTGGTCGCCGACCTCGCTGCCGGTCGGCCGGATGCCCGGCGTGACGAGCACGAAGTCTTCGCCGTGCGCGGCCCGCAGGCCCCCCGCTTCGCGTGCCGAACAGACCACGCCGTCGCATCCCGTGTCGTGCGCGAGCACCGCCAGGCGTGACGCCAGGCGTGCCGGATCGGGATCGAAGCCGACCTCGGCGAGGTCCCGCTCGTCGAGACTGGTCAGGACCGTCACGGCGATCAGGAGCGGGCGAGACACGACTCCTTCCAGCGCGCCATGAGCGGCCTCGAGCATGCGCCGCCCGCCAAGCGCATGGACGTTGATCATCCAGGCACCGACATCGGCCGCCGCCCGGCATGCGGCACCGACGGTGTTGGGGATATCGTGATACTTGAGGTCGAGGAAGACATCGAAACCCATCTCGGTCCAAGCGCCGACACGCGCGGGCCCTCCGCGCGTGAACAGTTCGTTGCCCACCTTGAGGCGACAAAGCGAAGGGTCGAGCCGGCGCACCAGCGCATCGGCCGCCGCGGGATCCGCGTAGTCGAGCGCAACGATGGTGCGCGGTGCGGTGTGCATCCTCATTCTCCCTCGATGCCGATGACCGGCTTCACGCTGTTCCAGGTGCGGCAGCTCGGGCACTGCCAGTGCAGCACCTTGCCCTGGTGTCCGCACTGGTGGCACTGGTAGACGGGCTTGGACTCGAGCAGCCGGTCGAGCATGTCGAGTACGACCTCGGTCCCGGCGCGGCTGCGCTCGCTGGCGTGATCGAGTTCCATCGAGACCCACTCGCGCAGGCCGCGCAGCGAGGGGCGCTTCAGCATCTGCTCGCGGAAGAACTCGCGCGCCGCGGCATCGCCCTCGTCATGGCGGATGACCCGCGTGGCCGCCTGCACGACCGAGTAGCCATTGTAGCGGCCGCGCAGCTGGTCGATGTACGCCCGCGTCACGGACACGGGCTCCGCGCGCGAGAGCGCATCGAGCAGGCGTTCGATCACCTCCGGCAGGAACGCGGCGTCCTGGGTCTCCACTCGGCGGAACGCGCGCACCGCCTGGCGGTACTGGCCGGCATCCATTGCCAGGTCGCCCTCCAGCATGCTCGCGCGCACGCTCCGCGGATCGGCCGACAGGGCCTTCGCCGCGTACTTGCGCGCTACCTTCGGATTGCCCTTGCGGCGTTCGGTGTCGCCGAGCTCGCACCAGTAGTGTGCGATGACCTCGCCCATGTCGTGACCGCTCGCGCGCTGGAGCTTGCGTGCGGTCTCGATGGCGGCATGCCATTCACGCTCGCGCTCGTAGATCGTCAGCAGCTGACGCGACGCTTCCACGATATGGTTGCGATTGCGCACGAGCTCGGAGAACAGCCCTTCCGCACGATCGAGCACCCCGGCGCGCATGTAGTCGCGCGCGAGCTCGAGCAGCGCGTAGGCGCGATTCTCGCGCGAGATGTTGGGTCGTGCGATGAGGTTCTGGTGCAGGCGGATGGCGCGATCGACCTCGCCCCGGCGCCGGAACAGGCTGCCGAGCGCAAGGTGGGTCTCGATGGTTTCCGAGTCGACCTCCACGAGGCGAACGAAAACCTCGATGGCCTCATCCTGCTGCTCGTTCAGCAGGTAGTTCAGGCCGCGGAAGTACTCATTCGGCGGGCGCGCCATCTGGTGGCGCGATGCCTGACCGTGACGCGCGCTGCGCCGACCGGCCCACCAGCCGCTGGCTGCGGCGACCGGAAGCAGAAGCCACAACAACTCGAGCACGATCAGCAGCCCCGCGCGACCGAGCACACGGACGAGTCCCGCTCCGGGGCGAGCCGGCGCGCCGCATCGACCCCATCGCCTGGCGAACGCCGACGCGAAACGCGCCTGCGACCCGTGTCGTGACGCAGCCTCGGGAGACTCATGTCCGTCTGAAAAGAACCCTGGGGGAGGTCGAATACCACCCGGCACCCGCGGTCGGCCCGTGGAGCCGGGGAGCCTGCCGGGCATGGTGAACGGGTACAACCGCCGCTTGCGCCGCCGCTCCCCCGTCGGCGCGACGCCAGCGCGGCCACCGGTCCGCTACGCCTCTTCCTCGACGTCGAGCGGCAGCGTATTGACGCGCTCGCGCAGTTCCTTGCCCGGTTTGAAGTGCGGAACATACTTGCCGCGAAGGACGACGGGATCACCCGACTTGGGATTGCGTCCCATGCGCGGTGGCCGAAAATGCAGGCTGAAGCTGCCGAAGCCCCGGATCTCGATGCGCTCGCCGCTCGACAGCGACCGGCTCATCGTCTCGAGCAATCCCTTCACGGCGAGCTCGACATCGCGATACGCGAGGTGACTCTGCTTGCGCGCGAGCGCGTCGATCAGTTCGGACTTCGTCATGGTGAGACATCCGGCCGG
>Ga0102944_1000281_pt1 | contig 41406 bp, 29 predicted proteins | sample SalPonD_shore_MG_FD_78172 | JGI IMG/M metagenome (GOLD analysis project Ga0102944, IMG submission 78172) | Salt pond soil microbial communities from South San Francisco under conditions of wetland restoration - Salt Pond MetaG... | ecosystem: Environmental > Aquatic > Marine > Intertidal zone >... | reverse complement strand
AGCATTCGTCCACTTTTTTCAAGTGGAATGAGTGTATTCTCAACGGTTGGTGCTTCAGAATTATCTGTTATTTGTTGAATTTCAGCAATCTGTTGTTTCATACCTTCCAAAATTGCCGGTTCGAAATCCTCATTTTTGATTTTATCGAAAGGAGGAGCCTGGTATGGAAGGGTACTCGGTTTAAAAAATGGATTTTCAGTCATTGCAGCTGATGTATCTTCTTTGGCTGTACGTTTGCATCCGTAAAAAGTCATTACGACCAGCGAGATGCATAGCATTGTTAGAGTTATAGTTCGTTTCATAAAGTATGTCCCTCATGTTAGTTCAGGGTTTGGTCCAAGCTTTTATGTTACCGGATGAGAATATCAATCAGGTAGCTTGTTGAAGCGTCGCTTGATGAATTCATGATACCAAACCCAAATCCTCGTTTGATAGTTTTACAGCCCTGTATAACGCTACAGGACTGTACTCATATTTTATAAGTATATGATAATGTGATGATAATAAGAAATGAAAATTGACATAATTATATACAAGCCGGATCTGCAAAAGATTTTATGACTTTGTGGATCTTAATTGAATGTGCACAAACCGGTAGAGACATGGTATGATACATCCCTGCGAGCTTCGTCCTGTTATAACTCAATATTAGTATAGATCAGATTGACTTACCAACTTAACAATAGTACATTCCCTTATCTATTAAGATGTTAATCCATTCTATACAAGGAGTTAGCGTGAGGAGAGCAACAACTTTTTTTAGAATAAGCATGATATCTTTTATTATGCTGTTATTTTATTCAAATGATTTGTATTCGCAAAGTTATAGCCCGGTGTCCGCGACAATAAACCAAAGTATGAGAAGTATGGCTTTGGGAGGCGCCACGGTGGCTATGGAAGGGTATGCAGGTGCCTCGCTTATTAACCCGGCAACGATTGGTATCAAACAGACTATTCAGGCTCAGAGTTATATATTCAATCAAAAAGGATCTCCGTTCAACCGGCCATATTTTTATAAATTCAGTTTTTTTTCTCCATCCCTGGATGCAAGATATGGTAAAGGTGCCGTATCCATATCAATGCCTTATTATAATCTCAATGCCAAGAGTGAGGATAGCCTATATTATAAATCAGTTAAAGGGCGCTTTTATGAGTATGCCTTTCAATTGGCTGGAGCATGGGAGGTAAATAAAAATGTAAGAGTTGGAATTGGTTTGAAAAGATTTGGTACCCGTCAGCCGGTTAGCAAATACATTGTTGGTGGAAATCCAAATGATATCGAAACCGGTAAAGGCTATGCCATTGATCTTGGTGTGTTTTATCACAAAAATTATAATATTGGTTCAGTCCATACCCATCTGAGCCTTGGTGGATCTCTTCTCAATTTTGGGACTAATTTTAAATATAATGATGGTGCGAAAGATCCTTTACCGTTGAATTTGAATGCAGGACTTGGCCTAAAGGTAGCATCATCTCAACAATGGTACAATCGTCCTTTTTGGGGGATCGGGATTTATGGCGCGCTGTCTCACATTATGGCGAGAACTAATGATAATGGACAACCTTATAATGCTTTTCAGATGTTATTTAAAGGATGGAGTGCTTACAACAACTATGATGGCGTAAAAACCGAGAAAGTAAATACATGGGATCAGATTGATCGTCATTTGGGATTGGAGGCATCAGTATTAGACATCTTGAGTGTTCGCTGGGGTATTTATTATCAATCGCCTAAATTGATCGGTCGTGGTACGACACATAGCTGGGGAATGGGACTTGACCTTTACTATCTGTTCGTTGATTATACGACTATCAATTTTGACACCACTAAAACGGCAATTAGTACACCAAAACATGTGTGGCAGGCTACTATTCGAATTCCACTCGAATCATCACCACGTGATTTCTGGCCAAAATTGTTTCATGAAGTAAATATCAAGTGATATCTTATGGGATCTTAAAATACACAAATCAGTAAGGACGTAGCATACTACGTCCCTACCGGTATATTGCTGTTATCAATTCTCAGTACCATTATAATGCTTACAGCGGCTAAAAAATGCCCTATTTTTATAAATTTGGACAAAAAATAGGGGTATAATAACCGATCAATTTTTATACCCCATTAAGTAATTATTTTTGTTTAATTATTTTCAGAAATAATGGACATAGATATTTCCCTTTATAGTTAATCTCTTACTGCTAAACAATTTTTAGGGAGACTATCAGATCAGTGGCGGGCTGCCAGGATCGGAGGTTGTGGCTGTGGCACTGAGTTATGAACCGGATTGATGGATTTTAAATAAGCAAAGATGGCTTCCAATTCCGCATCACTCATTTCATGACTAATCCCTTCCGCCACAAAACTCATAGGTGGTAATAATGGGCGTGTACCATCCAGACCTTTAAATTTACCTTCCTTAATTGCCTTAATAAATTGATCAGCAGACCAATTGCCTATTCCTGTTTCATCGGGTGTCAGGTTAGCGGCATAGGAGACCCCCCACGGGCCAACCCAAACAGTAAGGTCATTTGTAACAGCCAGTCCTTTTTGTTCTATATCCTTCCTGTCAATGGTAGGAACAGGCGCATTTGTCGGGTGACCGGATAGCATTAAAGACATATCCGGAACAGGGCCCATGGCTGTCATTTTTTTAGGTGTATGGCAATCATTGCATCCGCCCAGGATAACCAAATGTTTGCCCCACAATACTTCGCTTTTAAAACCACCATACAAAACAGTAGATTTTACAGTAGTCTTGGCGATGGCCATATCTTCCTGTGGATGATTTTTACTACAGGCGACGACTAACATGGATAATACAACAAACTTTACTAGAGTATTGAACTGAAGTGTTCTCATAGTTATTACAATTATGATTTAATAGTTGCACTTGAACCGCATTACCTGGTCGTTGGCTCAAGACTATATCTAAATCTATCAGTGCCCCCAAAACCGTTCAATAGAACGAAAGTTATATAGTTTTAGAAACAAGATGTGGGAGGTCAGAATAAAGAATGTAAACTGAAACTGTTAACTGGTCACTGAATCCTGGGTTTACCATAATATTTGTTTATCGCTTCGGTGCGGTTTTGAACATGCAGTTTTTCATAAATTTTATGGATATGCTGGCGGACCGTCCCGGTAGAGATATTCAGCTGATCGCTTATTTCTTTATAGAGATAACCTTTGGATAATAATTGCAGGACTTCTTTCTCACGTACTGTTAGAGGATTATCGTTTACTTCATTATTTGCAGGCACTTTTTGAAAGGCCGATACTACTTTACGAGCGATATGAGTACTCATTGGTGCACCACCATCATATAATTCACGGAGAGCAGCAAGTATTTGACCATGAGATGCTTTTTTTAGCAAATAGCCATTTGCTCCAGCGGAAATAGCATCAAATACCTGTTCACTGTCTTCATATATTGTGAACATCATGAATTGAATATCCGGACATTTACTTTTTACTCTTCTAATACATTCAATACCGCTTATACCCGGCAAGTTAATATCCATCAATACAATATCAGGTTGAATTTGTGGTAGATCCGAAAGTGCTTCTTCCGCATCGCCGAACGTTTTGGGACACAAAAAATCATCTGAAGCATTAATGATGCGTTCTACGCCAAGACGTATATCCTGAATGTCTTCCACCACACATACTGATATCTTTTTTACCATAAAAAGAAATTTAGTAAAGTTTAATTCTGTTGCATTATAACTAAAGTTATAATTTGATTAGAAATGAGAACAAAGTTGATAGAGTGCAGAATTAAATGGTGTTATAATTAAAATCTATGTTATTTTTGGTTAAAGGCAGGTTGATGCATATATTGGTCCCATTGTCACATTGTATGTTAAGGTTTGCACCTATGGTCTTTATTCGGTCTTTCATATTATTCAGGCCATTTCCAAACCGCTTATGCAGATCCGGATCCAATCCAATACCGTTATCATGAATATGTAAATAAAGCTCATCTTCATCTTGATCATTTCGGTTTATTCGTACCCTAATTTTAACTTCTGTGGCATGAGCGTGTTTGACAATATTATGTAGTGATTCTTTAACTACAAGATAGATATTGCGGCGTTTCTCACCGCTTATGTTTATCACCGGTAGTTCAACCGGTATGTCCAGATGATATTTTAGACCATTATTTTCGAGTAATTCAACTGAATTATGACGGATATAGCTAATGAGATCATCAAGTGTATCATAATTTTTATTCATCGACCATATAATCTCGTTCATTTTATCTACAACACTGCTTGCCGTATTAGATATTTTAACAATTGCAGTATTATGATTGTCTTGATGATTCCAGGTAAGATTATTACAAAGATACATAATCGTTGTTAGCGCTGATCCTATATCATCATGTAATTCGGCAGATATACGTCTTCGTTCTTCTTCTTTTCCACTCATAATGGCTTTTAAATGCCTGACTACCTGTTCTTTTTGATAATTCAAGAAAGTCTGTTCCTGTAATTTTTGTCGCTGACGATAATAATGAAAACCGATAATGATGAAAAACAGGAGGATCACAATTCCGGCTCCTGTCAATATCAGTAAGATGTTCTTTTTATTAATGATGTTTTGGTTTTTCGCGAGTTGTAGATTTTGTTCAGCAATTTTAGCATCCTTTTCAGCTGCTTTATATTGGATCTGCATCCTGTTAATATTCGTTCTGACCCGTGCACTCATAGTGGAATCATTCAGGATTTCATATTTCTTACGATACGCCAGGGCACCTTTCAAATCACCTGTTTTTTCAAGTATTACAGATAAGGTATCATACATCTCCCGTAATTCATCCGCAGCTCCCATTTTTTCTCCGATACTGATTGCTTGCTGCGCATAACGGGCCGCCTGCTGATAATTCTTATTTTGCTGATCCAGTACGGCAAGTGAGAATATGGCATACAGTTTATAATAGGGCATATTCAGTCGCTCTGCCATGTTAAGTACTTGTTTGTATTCCCTACGTGCCAATTGGAATTGTTTACGCTTTGTATAAATAACCCCCTTATTGATACGTGCATCACCTATAAGGGTGGCATCATTCACCTGTCGACCTATGCTGATTGTTTGATTAAAGTGGCTGATAGCCTGCCTATATCGTTGTAAATGTATTTCACTTATTCCCAGGTTAATAAGGCTGCTGCCTATTGCCGATGTATCCTTACCACTTTCAGCCATCATTAAAGATTTCCTCGCATAAATATTAGCTTCTTTGTAATTTTTTAATTCGATGAAAACAGATGCGATATTATTGTTTATTTGCTGTTTCATCTTATAACTGTTTATCATATTGGCAATTTTTAAAGCCCTGATATAGTTCTTCGAAGCTTCCTGCAGGGAACCCAGATATTCGTAATCGTTGGCTATATCGTTATAACCTTTTATTAATATCGCAGAATCATTCAATGCTGAGCCTATCGATACTAAATGTTTCCCCAATATCAATGCCCGATCAAATTTGCCTTCATCATTGAAAAGTTTAACAGCATGGGAAATATATTGGCTCAGACCACGGTTATTATGGCTTTTTAAAGCTAAACGATGGGCTTTCTTGTAATACGACCAGGCTGTATCCGGATTGCTACGCTCAAATTTATTACCATATTCAAGATATGCCGTAATTTTACCGGAATCATTATGTACAGATTGTAATAATTTATTGAGATCGCCGGGTTTGGAATTTTGAGCGCTCGATGGTTCAGTTATCAGGATTGTTAATAAGACAACAATACCAATGGATAAACGGTTTATCATTAGTATTAAGAAAGTAAAGGATAAGAGTATATATATCAGTATGTAATGTTTGAGAAATCTACAAAAAGCGGGGATAATAACAAATATAAAATATTGTAATGAAGTATATAGAATAAAGAGGGAAGGAGTCAGAATATAGATGAGAGAAGCAATAATTCATGAAAGTTATCACCAGGGCTTCAGGTAAATGGATGATAAGAATAAAGTAAATCAACAAATTAGATTAGTAGCCGTTATATAAATGATCAATATGTATAAAATTTCCGGCAAACATCTCTATTTTGTAACTTATGGGCTATGGGACTGAGTCTGGAAGAAAAAGTAAATAATCTGCCGTTAAATCCGGGTGTTTACATATACAAGGATGCAAAAGGGCGGGTACTCTATGTGGGCAAAGCCAAACGCCTCAGAAACCGTGTGCGCTCCTATTTCCAGGATTCACGTAATCATGATGGCCGGATTAAAGTTATGGTCTCAAAAATACATGACCTGGAGACGATCATAACAGACTCGGAGGCGGAAGCTCTCATCCTTGAGAGCAATTTGATTAAGAAGCATCATCCACGATATAATATTATGTATCGTGATGATAAAAGCTATCCCTACATTTGCGTTACGAAAGGTAAACGTCCCCGGATATTCCCGACAAGGACAATCGTGCGGGATGGCAGCCGGTATTACGGGCCCTACAGTCATGTCGGACAAATGCGGAATATGCTGGAGACTATTCGTCAGGCTTTTAATCTCTGTACCTGCGCCTGTTCACCGAAACTGATTAACCGGACTAAAGGTATGCCTAAATGGCATAGTTGTTTTAATGAATATATCGGAGAATGTTCCGGTGACTGGGATGCGGAGTATTATCAGAATGTCATGGATAAAGTGATACGATTGCTCAACGGAAAAACTGACGGACTCGCAAGAGAGCTGAAAGAGGAGATGGCGATAGCCGCTCAATCACTGGCATTTGAAAAAGCGGCTAAGTTACGGGATGGCATTGAAGCGCTTGATAGGTATAGTAAGAAGATGAAAATCATCAGCGACCGCCAAGTTGACCGTGATATTTTCGCTCTGGCAGTGAACAGGGAAGAAGCTGTAGGCTGTGGTGTATTATTTAAGATAAGGGATGGAAAGCTATTAGGGAAATATCATCGTTATCTAAAAAATATTGAGGAACTATCGGAATCGACGATGCTGCAGTCGTTCGTTGAGGATTATTACACCAGTGCATTGGCCGGAATTATTCCCGATGAAGTGTATTTGAGCAATGATTTGATTGATGAGGAACCATTACTAGAGTATTTATGGCAGGAACACGGAAAGAAAGTTCCGGTACATGTACCTAAAATAGGTGAGAAAGCTCAATTGATACGCATGGCACAATCCAATGCCCGGTTGTTGATTAAAGAGTACTTATTGCAAAAAGCTAAGTCGGAAAAGGATAGGATACCTCATTCTGTGCAAAGTTTGAAACGGGATCTGCGTCTCGACCGTATGCCACGAAGAATTGAATGTTTTGATAACTCGAATATACAGGGCAGTGATCCGGTGGCTTCTATGGTATGTTTCGTGGATGGTCAACCCCGGAAAAGCGAATATAAACGATTTCATATCAAGACGGTTGTAGGGGCAGATGATTTCGCATCCATGCGCGAAATTATAACTCGTCGATATACAAGAGTTATGAAAGAGAAAAAACATATTCCGGATTTAATTGTCGTTGACGGTGGTAAAGGACAACTGTCAAGTGCCGTAAGTGTACTAAAAAAAATTGGTTTTTATGGTCAGACGCCCATTATAGGACTGGCAAAACGTCTTGAAGAAGTATTTGTACCGGGTGAAACCGAACCTGTAATGATCCCCAAAACATCTTCAAGCCTGAAATTATTGCAGAGAGTAAGGGACGAGGCTCACCGGTTTGCCATAACATTTCACCGGGAAAAACGCCGCAAACGTACATTATCCAGTGAATTGGATAAAATTCCGGGTGTTGGACCGAAAACGGCACGGAAATTGTTAAAATACTTTGGGTCGGTAAAAAAGATAAAAAGTGCCGAACCCGATCAGTTAATTAGCGCTGTAGGACAATCTGTCGGTAAAAAGATTCATGCTTATTTTCATGAAACTGCAAATAACGAGATGACAAAGAAGAATGAGAGAAATAACATTAACATGCGATAACGAATGTTACGTGAAGGGGTTAAGTTGGTTTTAGAAAGGTAAAAAAGGTTTTACAAGAACGAAGAAATAATAACAAACGGAAAATCATAAGTTATTAATTATTGTTTATTTATGAGTATATAGTTATATTATAAAGAATGGATGGGACAAAAATAAAATTTACTCTTTATCAGACAATAATTAAAATTAAACTAACGTTGATTTTAAAAGTATGAGACACTTAAAGAAAAATACTATCAATTACTCCGAACTGGATGATCAGGAATTGGTTCGTATTTATCGTAAAAACGGTGATGAACGAGCTTTCAGTGTATTATTGAAAAGACATAAAGCAAAGATCTACTCGTACATTTATAGTATGGTAGGGCGTGCTGATGTTGCCAATGATATATTCCAGGAAACATTCACAAAAGTCATCACAAAGCTTGATGATACCTATAATGAACAGGGAAAGTGGATAGCCTGGGTAATGCGTATTGCACATAACGCAACAATCGATTATATCAGAAAACAAAAAAGATTTGTTGACGTTAATTCTAATAGTACGGATGACAGCTACGATTTTTACGAGCGGTTGCCTGATGATAAACTGATAGATGCTGAAACACGTCTTGAAAAAGATGAGGCAAAAGACAGTTTGATGAAACACATTGCTAATTTACCTGACGAACAGCGTCAAGTAGTGATGTTACGTCATTATTATGAAATGTCGTTCAAAGAAATTGCAGAACTGACAAATGTATCAATAAATACGGCTTTGGGTCGTATGCGTTATGCACTTATCAATCTAAGAAAAATGTTTGAACAAGAGAACGGAGATGAAGTCAAGTATGCAAAACGTTGATGAGCTATGTATCAAATATTTGATGAATGAGCTTGATCCCTCAGAAAGGATCCTGGTGGAGAAGAAAATGAGGGAGGATCCGGATATCTTAATTGAAATTGAAAGTTTACGCTGTACTCTGCAAAAATTAGATGCTCTCCCATATCAGGATCCACCAGAGCACATTACAGAAAATATTTTGAATATAGCTCGTGAGCGCCGGGCGAGCAGAACAAGACCTATTCCACTATTAAATACTTTCGGCAGTAATGCCCGTTACTGGGGTGCTGCCGCGGCAATTGTGCTTAGCTTTTCGGTTGGAACTTATTTTTTATTTAATAACAGTACGCAAACTGTAGATGTTAATATGCCGGAAAAAACAGAAGTTTCAGCTAAGCAACAAACAACATCGAAAAGTGTTATACAGCCCTGGATCGATCATAATAATATTCTTTACATTCAGGCTAATAATACAAGTGGTACACAAACCGCCTCTTCAATGACAGATACAGTCTTTATGAAGAGTATGAAAAAATTAAGACCACTAAATGGTACTGTTATTAATGCAGATAAACCATTAGATCTTCAATTAGCACGCGAGAAGCAGGAGTGATTATTAGATATTAGATACGATTACTTTATTTGAAATTGAATCAAGGTCCGATAAGCAGTATTTTTGAATATGAAAAAATCGCTGTTTTGGACCTTTTTTTTATTATGGATGTTCCCGTTACTGGTTTGGGGACAAGGACGTCATACATGGGTTCCTGTCAAAACCCAGCAATTAAATACAATATCGGGAACATCATTTCCGCATATTGCTGCCGCTACATTACAGGATACTATATATTTTTCTCAGGTTGACTCATTCAAAGCCTTTACGAGCAGGTTCGGACAGGATGCTATCACCGGGGTCTTTTTTACTGTCGACAAAAATTTGTTTCCTATTAAGATTAAACAATTAGTCGTAAGATTTTATGGGGGCCGTACGGATACTATCGGTGCTTTAAGTCCGGCCACTATCCGTGCTGATCTCTGGATAAATGCTACGGTTCCACAAGAAATTGACGATAATCATAAATACACTGAATCATTCACCCAAAATGTATCCGTTCCCGTAGAACAGATTAGAGAACAATCTTTTACATTCAACGATACTTCTGAAATCTCGAATCCAATATCGTTTGCAGTGGGTATACAATATACCACAGCCCCGGATACGGTTGGTGCCATAAGTCTCGTATTCGGATACCCACCTAATAAATACAACGATTTTTATGTCGACAGTACCGGGGTCGACTCTTCTCAAACACCCGTTTATTATGATCACAACAGTTATTGGAAAAATCCGGGTGAAGTTGGAAATATGTCAGCGTATCTGATTGTCGCTGTTGACACCTCAGGGACGCCGACCGGTATCACCCAGGAGAAATGGTATTTACCCGGTTCCAGGAAAATCATTACTAATTATCCGAATCCATTTAATCCACAGACGGTTATAAATATAAGAAGCCCTTATGACGGAAATGGTAATATTACAATATATAATGTATTGGGTGAGAAAGTTTTTGAACAAAAGAAATTTATCAGGAAAAATGAAGTATATTCATTTACATGGTCACCGGAAGATGTTGCAACAGGAACATATTTCGTATCATTTCATATAAAAGATTCCCGTTTTTTTCATAAAATGTTGTATTTGAAGTAAAACGAATGTTTACATTATTATTTTTGTATACCTAACCCCTTCGTTTTATATTTCGCAAATAGTACATGAATAATTTTTAGAATTTAATTTGATCTCGCATGGGTAAAGTCATTTCCATAGCTAACCAAAAAGGAGGCGTTGGAAAAACAACGACGGCTATAAATCTGGCGGCAAGTCTGGCAGCCATTGAGCATCCTACACTTCTTGTAGATACTGATCCTCAGAGTAATTCAACCAGTGGATTAGGCATCGATTCGAATACTGTGACGAATTCTATTTACGAGGTGATGGTAGGTGGTGTTGATGTTAAGGATGCCATACGCAATACAGATTCTCCTTATCTGGACCTGATTCCATCGCACATTAATTTGGTTGGTGCCGAAATTGAAATGATAGACAGGGAACTCCGGGAAAAAATCTTATCGAAAGCCATTAAGGATATTCGCGATAAATATGATTTTATCATAATTGATTGCCCGCCATCTCTTGGTTTGTTAACCATTAATTCACTTACGGCATCCGATTCTGTAGTAATTCCGGTCCAATGTGAATATTTTGCATTGGAGGGCCTCGGACAATTGTTAAACACCATAAAAATTGTTCGTCAGCATCTTAATCAGGAATTGGAGATTGAAGGCGTACTTCTAACAATGTATGATAATCGTACTCGTTTATCTAACCAGGTTGCCCAGGAAGTGAAACGTTACTTTAATGACCGGGTATTTAGTTCAGTGATTGTCCGGAATGTTCGTCTTGCGGAAGCTCCCAGCTTCGGTAAACCTGTATTGATGTACGATTCGATCAGTATGGGAGCAAAAAATTATTTGGCTTTGGCAAGAGAGGTGATCAAGAGGAATAAAAAATTATTCAAAAACAGCCCTATATTTGCAGCCACTGAAACAGATACCGATACGGAATAAGAAAATAGAGTCATTATGGCTAAGAGGAAAGCACTCGGCAGAGGATTGGGAGCATTTTTCCCTGATATGGATCAAAATGAAGACAACCCGGATTCACAAACCGGTAACTCTGTAAATAATCCTTACGTAGGGGATCAGGAAAGAGTCAATGTGATATTGAATGTGCCTGTAGCCAGTGTTCGACCCAATCCGAATCAACCAAGATCGGAATTTGACGAGTTTAAGTTACAGGAACTGTCCGATTCTATACGAATGCATGGGTTAATCCAACCTATTACTGTTCGTTACATAGGTGAGAACCGGTATGAGCTTATTAGTGGAGAACGTCGATTAAGAGCCTGTAAAATGGCCGGTATGGATGAAATACCGGCTTATATCAGGGAAGTTAATGATGAAGACTCCCTGGCTTTTGCTCTCATTGAAAATGTTCAACGAGAGGAACTCAACCCAATAGAAATAGCACTTGGTTATCAGCGTTTGATTGATGAATGTGATTATACGCAGGAGGTTGTTGCCAAAAAGGTCGGGAAGAACAGAAGTACAGTTACAAATATGTTGCGCCTGCTAAATCTTCCTGCATATATTCAAAAAGCACTGCGCAATGGAAACATAACAACAGGTCATGCCCGGGCGTTAATAACAATAGATGATCCTGAATTACAAAAGAAAATACTTGAAAAAACGATTGAGGAAGATTATTCCGTAAGGCAAATTGAAGACGAAGTTCGAAAAGCAACAAGCAGAAAGAAACAAAAACGGCGGAAACAGCTGCCTGATAAGGATCAGCATGATATCGAACTACAGGATCTGTCAAAAAGATTACGAAGTAAATTCAGTACTAAAGTTCAAATAAAGAAGAAAAATATTGGAGGCGAAATACGAATTGAATATTACTCAAATGAAGACCTTGATCGTCTCATTCAAATATTTGATTCGGTATCCTGATAAGAGGATTCTTCTCAGCGCTGTACTCGCTTTAGGACTGGTAACGGTTTCACATCGGGCGTTTGCTCAGAATCAAGTGCATACTGATTCATTGTCAAATACTATTGCTGTAAGGCCCGCTCAGCGAGATACGGTACCTAAGCCCAAAAGGGTGATGTTGAAATCTGTTATAATCCCGGGATGGGGACAGATCGTTAACAAACAAATATGGAAGGTACCGATTATATACGGCGCTTTGTTTGGCCTCAGTTATTATAGCACCGTTTTAACCAGGGATTATCACGATTTCCGGGCTGCCTATTATAATTCATTGAGTGACCCGACACGAAGTTATCATACGGATCAAAGATATGGACAAACACCTGCTTATCTTCAGGGACAATCTCAACAGGCATTAAAGTATTACCGGAATTATTATAGAAACACGAGAGACATGGTATATATCGGTGTTGGGCTTGCATATGGACTGAATATAATAGATGCTTATATATTTGCTCAATTGAAGGATTTTAATGTCAGTGATGATTTGAGTGTACGCACAAGAATAGGTCCGCAAAATGCAGGGCCCTACCAGGGAGTAGGTTTAACGCTGACCTTTAGGTTGAAATCAGCCAGATAACTAACGATTAAGAGTTATATTCATGAAAGAAAAAAATAATTCAGAAAAAAAGCTTAGTATTCCCGATAAATACAGGGAGGATATTTCCAATGATATATGGAGCGTATTTAAGATTATGGGAGAATTTGTCGAAGGTTATGATAAACTTCTGAAAATCGGTCCCTGTGTCTCCATTTTTGGCTCTTCAAGACTGAAACCGGGTGATCAATATTATGAAAAGGCTGTGGATGCTGCCTATAAATTGACGCAAATGGGATTCGGTATCATTACGGGTGGCGGCCCCGGGATAATGGAGGCCGGCAATAAAGGAGCCCGTCAGGGCAATGGAAAATCCGTTGGATTAAATATTGAGCTGCCATTTGAAGAAGTGCCTAATAACTTTATAGATCCGCACTTTACCATAAATTTCAATTATTTTTTCGCACGAAAAGTAATGTTTGTAAAATATGCGCAGGGTTTTGTCGTTTTTCCAGGTGGGTTGGGTACTTTAGATGAGTTTTTTGAGGCATTAACATTGATGCAAACAAAGAAAATTTCAAGATTCCCGGTTTTATTAATTGGTAAAGAATACTGGGCAGGTCTTATGGATTGGATTAAAAATACTATGATGACATATGGAACAGTATCGGAAAATGATATGGAATTGTTTCATCTTACTGACGACATAGACGAAGCTGTTTCTGTAATTTGTAAATTTTACGAAGAACACGAATTAAGCCCAAATTTCTAAGTATTTCGACTATAAATATTAAAGATATTTAAATCATTTTTTCTATTGTTTACTTTCTTTAATTTTTTTGTTTGATAATATTTATTTTCTTAAACTCGTTACTTCAGAGTAAATCGTAATCAAATATTGGTAAATATGAGGTTCCTAAGTAAATTCCTATTAGTCGTAGGATTAATAATTGCTACCACTGTTGTAGCTCAACAAGCTGAAGCTCAATCAAAAGCTGATGTGGTCAAAGCTTTTAACGCAGCTTTTAAATTGGCTCAGAACGGCCAGAATAAAGAGGCCATACAAAAGTTTGAAGATTGCATTCAACTTGCCAATAAAGTTGGTAAATCTGCTGAGGATATAAAACAAAAAGCTCAGGAGCAGTTACCCCCATTAAATTATAAACTGGCTGCTGATTACTATCGGAATAAAGATATTGATGGTGCTATACAGCAATTCGAGAAAACTTATCAGGTAGCCCAGAAATACGGTAACAAGCAGATCGCCGAACGAAGTAAAATGAATGTTCCTAAATTATACTACTATGAAGGGACTACAGATTATCAGAAAGGCGATTATAATGCTGCTTTAAAAGCTTATGATAACGCCATACAACGTGAGCCTCAATATGCTAAGGCCTTCTATCAAAAAGGATTATGTTACATGAAACTGGATAAAGGTACGGATGCCACTCACTTGGACGAAGCGTTGAAAATGTGGGATCAGGCTATATCGATAGGTACTAAGGTAAAGGATAGCGGAACTGTTCGTCGTGCAAAAAGTGCGGCCAGCTCTTTTCTCGTATATAAAGGCGCAAATGCTAATAAAGCCAAGAAATACGACCTGGGTATCAAGTTCCTGAAAAGATCATTGAATTACGATAATTCAAATCCTAATGCTTATTATCGTCTTGCACAGGCTTATAATAACAAAGGCGAATACCGAAGCGCTGTAAGCAACGGTAAATTGTCTCTCAAATACGAGAAAGGCGGTAAAACAGATAAAGCTAAGATCTGGTATGAAATCGGAACAGCTTACAAATATCTGAAAGAAAAGAGTAATGCCTGTAATGCTTTTCAAAATGCTGCTTACGGTAACTTTAAAGCAAGTGCCGATCATCAAATGAAATATGAAGTTAAATGTGATCAGGCTTCTGCCAGCAATTAATAAAAATATTTAGAGTGTTATACAAAGCCTTCAAATTAATTTGAAGGCTTTTTTTTGTGCAGTGAGTTCTTATAACTGACATTTTAAAAATAGAATTAATGTTTTATCATTAGCGCTGTTTATATTATTTTCATTTTATTATTAAGTGGATGCGTACATTTTGAAGCAGTTGTGGAGCTTTTTCAAAATTATAAAACTCAAATTAACCTGATTAACGTTCATAAGTACAAATAATAATTATGTCTGAAGAATTGGATCAACTCTGTGTAAATACTATTCGAACATTATCGATCGATGCTGTTGAAAAGGCAAATTCCGGTCACCCGGGTATGCCATTGGGAATGGCGGATGCAGCTTACGTACTATGGACGAAATTCCTTCGTCATAATCCTAATGATCCCAAATGGATGGATCGCGATCGTTTTATCCTGTCCGCCGGACACGGTTCAATGCTATTGTACAGTTTATTACATCTTACCGGTTACGATTTAAGCCTGGATGAATTAAAAAAATTTCGCCAATGGGGAAGTAAAACACCCGGACACCCGGAATATGGTATGACGGCAGGTGTCGAAACAACTACAGGGCCTCTCGGTCAGGGATTTGCCAATGGCATTGGTATGGCTATTGCTGAAGCTTTTTTAGCCGAAACATTTAACAAAGCTGATCACCTGGTTTTTGATCACTATACCTACGGTATTGTTAGTGATGGTGATTTGATGGAGGGGATATCTCATGAAGCCGCTTCACTTGCCGGTCACCTGAAACTGGGTAAAATTGTCTATTTGTATGATGATAACAATATTTCAATTGACGGTAGTACCGATATCACTTTTACAGAGGATGTCTTAAAAAGATTTGAAGCCTATGGCTGGCACACACAGGAAGTTGACGGGCATAATCGGGGTGAGATAACTGATGCAATCTCTAAAGCTCGAAAAATGGTTGATCAACCATCAATCATTAAATGTCGTACTCATATTGGTTATGGCAGTCCCAATAAACAGGGTAAATCCTCATCGCATGGGGCACCCCTCGGGAAAGAGGAAGTGGCATTGACCAAAGAGGCACTCAACTGGGATGCTGATAAACACTTTTATATTCCTGTAGAAGTTAAAGAACATTTTGAAGAAGCTGTACAGCGTGGACGCGAATGGCAGGCAGAATGGAACATGAGTATGGAGAATTATCATAATGTTTATAAAGATGAAGCTAAAATACTCGATCAATTCCTGGCAGGTGATTTACCTGACGGATGGCTCGACAATTTACCGGTATTCGAATCCAATAAATCCGGTATGGCAACACGTAAAGCTTCTAATGCCGTACTTAATGCCGTAGCCGATAGTATTCCGAATCTGGTCGGTGGCTCAGCTGACCTGGCAGCAAGTGATAAAACGACTCTCGAAAATAAAGGATTCTTCAGTAGTTTCAATTATGCCGGGAGAAATATCCATTTCGGCGTACGTGAGCATGCAATGACAGCTGCCTTGAATGGTATGGCTCTACATGGCGGCCTGAGACCTTATGGTGGTACTTTCTTTATTTTTTCCGATTATGGAAGACCCTCTATCAGGTTGGCTGCACTTTCAAAAATAAATCCAATATTTGTTTATACGCATGACAGTATAGGGCTTGGAGAAGATGGTCCGACGCATCAACCGATAGAACACTTGATGGCCCTGCGCGCTATACCCAATGTGACGCTCATACGGCCCGCTGACGCCAACGAAACATCATATGCATGGAAATATGCCCTTGAGCATAAGGATGGGCCTACAGCGTTGGTTTTAACCCGTCAAAGCCTTCCGGTATATGAGCGTGATGAAAAAAATCATGCTCGTAATGTTGAAAAAGGAGCATATGTGCTTGTCGATTCTGAAAAAGATACCCCGGATGTCATTTTGATGGGATCTGGCTCGGAAGTTCAGATTGCTTTAGATACCCGTGATATACTGGCTGAGAAAGGGCTGGATGCACGGGTCGTAAGCATGCCGAGCTGGGAGATATTTGAAAAGCAGGATAAGTCCTATAAAGATTCCGTATTACCGCCTAATGTTCGCGCACGTGTTTCCATTGAAGCCGGTTCACCTCATGGTTGGGAAAAATGGGTTGGATGTGAGGGTACCGTAATTGGCATCAATCATTTTGGAGCATCCGCGCCATATAAAACCATTTATCGTGAATTCGGGTTGACACCTGAGAAAATGGCGGATGCAGCACAAAAATGCTTTGAAGATATCAATGCTACAAGAACGAGCTGAGATGACGAAGGTATGTAATTCATAGCAGTTGATATTCAATATTTCTAAATACTTATTTCCCCCTCGTTCCCAACATCCCCGTTGGGAATGCAAGCCCGGGTACTCCGTTTCAAATGTACCTTTTTTCAACCATTCTTTTTCCCGATCCAACCATTCTTTTTTTCTAATAATCAACTTTTTCGTTTAACGCAATCATTAAAGGTATACTACACTGATTTTTCAGGAAGCAGAGCTTCCGGGGTGGGCGTTCCCAAAGAGACTTTGGGAACGAGGAAAACGAGGAAATGAAATATCTCTATGCCCTCTGGTTAAATAAAATCCGTAAAAATCAGCATCAACCGTGTCATCCACGTTCTCTTCTCTCCTCATCTATTTATCACCGAGAGCGCATATATCCCCAATACCGGTATCACATCCGAAATGCTGTGTATAAGGATTGGATATAGAATGCTTTTGGTTTCTTCAAAGACGATGGCATAGAGCAGTCCCATTACGGCGGCAGTGAATAATTGTGGGATGTTGAGGTGGGTGATCTCTAACGGTTGTATTTGGTAACCGATATGAGCATAAGCAAAAAGGATTGCGGCTATAATGCCTGCTTGCGATATCGAGAAGTGGAAAATTTTGTAGCGGCGGTTCAGGAAAACGATCAGAATGGTGATCGGGAATGCCCGGAAAAGTGTTTCTTCGGATATTCCCACTATAAAAGCACGAAAACTCAACTCTCCCAATAAATTTCGAGGATTCGTCACATCATAATAGACTTTGGGAACGATATGTTGAATGATATAAGGAATGGTAATAACGAAATAGATCCCGAACCATATCACGGTGAACCAGAATACCCATTTCCATCCCGTGCGCGAATCACCCAACCTGAAACCCCAATCCCTCATCGATCGACCGGGCCAAAGGATCATGATAGCAAGAGGGATCAACAGTTGTACGACATGATGGATGACCTCCCAGGAAAATGTCTGTTCAGGATCTATAAATACTAACCATTGCTGATAATGAAAAGCGACCAGTGATCCTATTCTCGGCGCAAATTCGATTACCAATAACACAATCAGAAACAGAAAAATATTTCTAACTCTTGATGACAATGTTTCCATATAAAAAAACTAATTTAATGAAATGCCGGCCTCCAGGCACCGGCATTCCCTCTCTCTTGATGAATGGAATATAAAAACTAATTTGAACCTTTATACGGGTTCACAATTATTTAGGTTGCAAGAGATGTTTAAATGTTAGAATTACAGCTGTAAGTATTCATCACTCCGCCGTCATCTTCATTTACCAGTTGCTGAACACTGATTGCTGAAAGCTTCTACTCATTGCTCATGGCTATTTGAAATTTTCGGCGATAGGCACCGGGTGTGAGTCGAGTAATCCGCTTAAAGAGACGACGGAAGAATGCTGTATTTTCATAACCTACATCAAAGCTAATTTTTTCGATAGCCTGATTCGTTTGTTCCAACATGCTTCTGGCTTCAGCGATCCTTAAATTCTGTATATATGAAAGAGGTGAGTATCCCGTCGCTTCCCGGAAACGTCGTTCAATAGTGCGCCTGGCAAGACCTGATCGTTTTATAATTTTTTCAATAATATTTATTTCCGTGAAATGATTGTGAAGCCATTTTTGAAGACTAAGAATGAGAGCGTCATTGTGATTCAGCTTTGGTGAAAATGTAATATATGGCGCTTGTCCTTCGGCATGCCATTGCAGCATCAGAAACCGGGCTACGGTCTGTGCAGCCATAGGACCGACATACCGTGCAATCAGATGAAGAGCTAAATCATGCCAGGACATTACTCCACCAGTCATGACAAATTTCTGGTGAATGCCCGATGTTATCAGTACTTCTTCGCCCGATAAATAATTTCGTTGCATACGGCAATCCGATATAATATGACCAATCACCGGCTCTTTTCCCGCCCGGCTACGACACCAGCGATGCAGTTGACGTCGCTTGGCTTCCTCTTTGGGGTAGTGTTGTCCGGAGACGATAATCCGGGCGCCACTGGAAATAGGCTTCTCCACAAAAGTATTGATAGTAGGGGTTACTCAGCCATTCAGTGATCACCGTCACATCGCCCAGGTTATACAAGCGTTTGAGCAGAAGCAGTCCGGCCATCAGACGAATGGGTTTGGCTGGTTGTCCCTCCGAAGCATAAAGATTCGCATTTTGATCTTCGATATGTTTCCAGGGAATTTTATTGGCCAGAACAAATAGTCCGTGGTGAAGATTCAGAAAGTCTGTAAATAAGGGTTGGAAAGCATCGCGTTGGTTTTGAATGGGGGCTCGTACCTTTCATAATTTGCAAGATTTCTTTTTATCATAAGAAATTCCCTGCAATTTATCCAGTTATGATAAATCATAACTTCAATAAAGACATTTAGTTATATCCTTTTTAAAGATCGACTAAATACTGATTTGTAATTAACACCTCTTTTGTTTTAGTGTTAACAGCTAACCGTTTCGTTTCTTCAGCCCTTATGAATACAGGTGAATGTAATATCATCTATCTGTCGCTCTTCACCGATAAAGGTTTCGAGGGATGTTTGAATTTTACCGATTAAGGTTTTGGAATCCAGTTCTCCGTAGATGTCTATTAATGATTGAAGGCGGCTGATACCATATTCACGGCCGCTTATATCACGTGCTTCAGTGAGTCCGTCGGTATATAGGACGAGACTATCGCCTGCTTTAAATTCAATATTCGTTTCTTTGAGATAATGTTCCAGCTGGGAAGAATTAGTCATACCCAATGCCAGGCCCGGAGTTCGTAAAGTGAGTGTGGTATCTTTTTCTTTATTGAACAGTATTGGTGCATTATGTCCTGCACGGGTAAATACAAAATGATCTTTTCCGTTGGGGAAATAAGCGACACAAGCCGTAACGAATGTTTTATCACGTTTTCCGGATTTAATATGATTGTTTAGTTCAAGCAGGAGCTCTTTAGGTGAGGATTTTGATTGATTGATGATGAGGTGAACCATAGCCTGAATACGAACCATATAAAGAGCGGCTGTCAATCCTTTGCCGGATACGTCGGCAATTATGACGTATGTTCCATCGCCTGTTTTAATAACATCGACGTAATCACCACCTACTTCTTTAGCCGTATTGGCAAATGATGCAATATTCATACTGTCCTCTTTTATTTCGGAGGGCGGTAAAAGACTGAGCTGTATTTCTCTGGCCAGGTCAATTTCTTTTTTTACATCAATCTTTTCCAGCAACTCAAGTAAAAGTACCATGAGGATGCCGGCAAAAGACAAGGGTAAGAGTGCCATTGCCAAGAAGCCGGTACTGAAATAATGCAGAATGAAGCCAAAGACGGAGCCGCCAAAAATGAGTCGTCTTGTTGGATTTAAACGCTTACTTAATGCGTTGAATAAGCGCATAACTTTAATATGCGGGCCAACTTTATGGCCTTCTTCAGCTAACTCTTCTTCACCAACTGCTTCTTTATACAGTTTAATCAATCTTGTTGAATCGGCGTGAAAGTCACGTCCAAGACGTTGCCGGGTCATACCTTCGGTATATTCCCGGTAAAATGATTTTGTGCTTTGAAATGCTTCTCGTGTTTCGTTCTTTAGACTCATGTAATTTTCACATGTTATGAATAATCTTTATATGTAGTATTCGATAAATCTCGTAAAAAGTTTAGCTTCAACCACAAGATTTTACATATTACATTTATTTAGTGGTTAAAACCAAAGCAAATAATCGACAAAAGTATAATACAATTACCCGATGTCCAAAGACAGACTCTTTTTATTAGACGGCATGGCACTGGCTTACAGAGCCCATTTCGCATTTATTAACAGTAATTTAAGGAATTCGGAGGGTATTCCTACCGGGCCTATATACGGATTTGCACAAACACTTGTTCAATTAATAGAAAAGGAAAAGCCGACGCATATAGCTGTTGTTTGGGATACTGCGGCGCCAACTTTTCGCCATGAATTGGACGAACAGTATAAGGCAAACAGACCACCTCAACCAGAAGATTTAAAGACGGGAATCCCGTTAATCAAAGATATGATTGAGCGGTTCAAAATTAAAAATCTTGAGCAGGATGGATATGAAGCCGACGATATAATCGGTACGATTGCTTATGAAGCAAGTGGAGAAGATGTCGATGTTTTTCTTGTTACGCCTGATAAGGATTTTATGCAATTAGTGACAGAGAACGTCAAGATGTACAAGCCACTTAATCATACAAAGGGGTTTGATATTATAGACATCGATGGCGTGAAAAAATATTTTGGGGTACCGCCTGAGAAAGTAATCGATGTACTGGCTCTTATAGGCGACACTTCTGATAATATTCCGGGTGTTCCTGGTATCGGTAAAAAAGGAGCGCCAAAAATCATTAATGAATATGGTTCTGTTGAAGCGGCTATTGAAGCGGCACCGGGCATTAAGTCGAAAAGGGTACGGGAAGGATTGACTCAAAATGCCGAACAGGCTCGTTTATCAAAGAAGATGATCACCATCATTACGGATGTACCGGATACGGAAAAATGGAGATCACTTTTATGGAAAGGCCCTGATAAAGATGCTGTTGTGGAATTTTTTAAAAGAATGGGTTTTCGATCAATTATCGAACGGTTTTTACGACAAAATAACAAGAGTGTCTCATCTAATCAGAATGGGAATGGCCAATATTCACTGTTTGAAGATGAGGATGGTGATGTTACAGCAGAAACAGGTTGGGATACATATGATCCGGATAACGTTGATTATCATCTGGTAAGTTCCGTTGGGGAAGTAAAAAAACTGGTCGGAAATCTGAAATATGAGCCTGTTATTTGTTTTGATACCGAAACGACCGGAACGGATCCCATTACAGCAGATATTGTAGGTATTGCTTTATCAGCAAAACCAGAGGAAGCTTATTACATACCTGTTGATGTTGAAGGCGGTTTACAATGTGCTGATGTTATAGATATGATACGCCCACTATTTGAAACTAAAGCCCTCAAAGTAGCCCAAAATTATAAATATGATTACATCATGCTAAAAAAATACGGCCTCGAAATAAAAGGGCCGGTATTTGATACGATGTTGGCAGCCTATTTGATTGATTCGAGTCAGGCGTTAAACATGGACGCCTTGTCACGCAAATATCTTAATTACGATCCCGTATCTATAACCACACTAATTGGTAAAGGTAAAAATCAAAAGTCGATGGCGGATATTCCTGCCGAAGAAGTTTCTGCCTATTCCTGTGAAGACGCTGATATTACGCTTCGACTGTATCAGGTTTTAAAAGATGAATTGCAAAAAGATGAACTCGAAACGGTAGCCAATGATATCGAATTTCCATTGACAAAAGTACTGGCGGCCATGGAAATGAGAGGTGTACAGCTTGATACCGGTATGTTGGATCAATATTCCAGGGAATTGGGTGAGAAAATAAAAGAATTAGAACAACAGATTTACAAGAAGTCGGGACATGAATTCAATATAAATTCTCCACAGCAATTAGGAGATATCTTATTTAAGAAACTCAAGATACCATCAAAAAAGAAAACACGTACCGGTCAGTTTTCCACTTCAGAACGGGTATTATCCGGATTAGCCGATAAATATGAAATACCTAAGCTGGTATTGGATTATCGGGCGTTGAGTAAATTAAAATCGACCTACGTGGATGCCATGCCAAAACTGGTTAACCCGGAGACCGGCAGGGTACATACCAGTTTTAATCAAAGTGTAGCGGCAACCGGACGTCTTTCGTCATCGAATCCCAATCTTCAGAATATCCCCATACGAACAGAACAGGGACGTGAAATCCGTAAAGCATTCACAGCCAGGGAAGGGTATAAGATTCTTTCTCTTGATTATTCTCAGGTGGAATTGCGCATTATTGCCGCAATTGCTGATGACGAAGCCATGAAGCAGGCTTTTATTGAGGATGAAGACATACACTCTCGTACAGCCAAAGAGATATTCAGCCTGGAATCAATAGACGAAGTAACACCAGAACAGCGACGTAAAGCTAAAGAAGTCAATTTTGGTATCCCGTACGGCGTGAGTGCCTATGGGTTGGCACAGCGGCTGGGAATGGAAAATCATGAGGGAAAGGCTATAATTGACGCCTATTTCGATCGCTTCCCGGCTATAAAGACCTACATAAAAAATACAATCGAGGAAGCTCGTTCGAATGGTTATGTCAAAACATTGACCGGCCGCCGCAGATATATAAATGAAATTAATTCACCCAATGCCAATATTAGGGGTTTTGCCGAACGTACGGCTATCAATATGCCTATACAGGGTACAGCCGCCGATCTTATCAAGATAGCCATGATTAATATCGAGAACAGGCTTCGGAATGAAAATAGAAAGACCCGAATGATCATTCAGGTTCATGATGAGTTACTATTTGAGGTACATGAAGATGAACTGGATACGATACCTGATGTTATCAGGGAAATGATGGAATCGGCGATGGATATCGGTGTACCTCTAAAAGTAGAGATGGGTATAGCTGATAACTGGCTGGATGCACATTAAAACAGTAAACAGTAACCAGTTACCAGTATTAGAAGAATCCTTAACGAGGTGTTGCCTCGTTAAGGATAGACATTGTTAGATAATTGAAATTAATTATTCAATGATAACAAAAATAGTTTATCTGAAGCTTATTCCAACACCGACGTTGGCAATTGAATAATTGGCCATGGTGTAACTGGCCGATAAGCTAAAAATTAAAAAACGCAAACGTGCTCCGACAATAGCGTGGAATGTATTTGCTCCCTTTATATTGATATCGACAGGATCGCTTAATTTATCAATTTTCTTATGATTGGGATTTGTCTGGGTGGGGTCAGGAACAGTTATAGGATAATTACCAGGTGTGGCAACAGTCATTTTGGAACTTTCTATACCTACACCGGCGTAAACGGCAATTATGGGTAATGATTTACCTACCAGGGCATTTACTGTATACGCTTTGGTTTCAGTTTTTACCTGTTGCCCCTGCCATGTTGAGCCATCATATTGATTTGAAGTATTAGCGTCTGTCTGTGGATTTACGGATAAATCTGAGCTAGCTTTGAAATCGGTGTAACCAAACATAACAGATAAATTAACCGGTAAAAGTTTTCCACCCGGTATCCATTGATTGAGACCATGTTTAATACCGAATCCATATAGATTCATTTTACCGTAATTTTTTATGTTTACCTGAGGCAGATAACGAATCATGATTTCAGTATCATGAATTAAACCGATACCAACTTTAAACATGGGACTGGGAACAAAGCTATAACCGGTACCTTTTGGCATGGTTACGCTGCCTAAATTATATCCCTGATCAACAATATTAAATGTAGAACCCGATTGTTTGGCACCAGCCAGCGTAGGTGACATTTCGGGACTATTCGTGTCGTACTGTAAACGTTGAAGGTTTAATTTAGCAGCATCGAAACTTTGATCGGTTGTAGGTACGAACGCCAGACCACCACTAACGGTTACATCAAAACCTAATTTTTTATGAGGTTTGGCAGTTGTGAACCAACCCGTATTGAGTCCGGCTCCAAATCCTTTTCCGACGGGACTCAGATATTCTTTTGCCAGGATATTAGCATCTGCTTTCCCTGAGGCAATGAATTTTCCAACGTTGTTCAATTGAGCATACGAAACGTTAACTGCTACCAACGCCAACAATGCAAATAGTATTATAGATTTGATAGCGTTACGTAAAAATAATTTCATAATAAATCCTTTATTAATAAAACCGGATTAATATTGCCGTATGTTATGATTATATGTTATGGAAAACCGAATATGTTAATTAATTACTCATAAACGGTTTAATAGGTATTACCGAAACAAAATAAATATTAGTTAAAGTTTCGAAACAAACAAATGCATTTAATACGAATACCGGTTACTATTCAAGAGAAAATATCATGTTTTTATAAGACTTATACCGGCTTTCAGCTATTTCACCATTTTTAACAGCTTCTTTTACGGCACACCCCGGTTCATGAATGTGAGTACAATTGTAGAATTTACAATCATGTTGTTTTTCTTCTATTTCAGGGAAAAGCAGAGCCACCTCGCGCGGTTCAATATTTACTAACCCAAATTCCCTTATACCGGGTGTATCTACGAGGTAACCGCCAAAATGCAGTGGAACTAATTCTGCGAAAGTTGTAGTGTGTTTTCCTTTCTTTGAATACTCGGAAACCAAATCCACAGCCCGGTCCATTTCCGGATCAATAGCATTCAGTATACTTGTTTTTCCAACACCGGACGGTCCAATAAATAATGAAATCTTGTCTTTTAGCAAGTCAGCAATAACGTCTATCGATTTTTTATCTTTGATACTGCAGGTCAGGAATGGATATTCCAGTGATTCGTATATTTCCTGGACTTTTTTCAGTTTTTCCAAATCATTTGATTTTGCCAGATCCATTTTATTGATCACGATAAAAGGAGGGATTTCGTACGCTTCACAGGTTACTAAAAAACGATCGATGAAACCTGTTTTATAAATCGGATTTCGTATAGATTGGATAACAAAAGCCTGATCGATATTAGCGGCAATTATGTGTTCTCCTCGTCTGCCGTGTGTTGCTTTTCTTGTAATCTTATTGAAACGATCCTTAATGGAAGTTATAATACCTGTACCATCTTCGACTTCCTCAATTTCCACAAGATCACCAACAGCAAGCGGGTTGGTTTGCTCCTTTTTATTTAAACGGAATTTGCCCGGTATACGGGCATTGATATGGCCACCCGATTCCAAAGCAACCTGGTACCAACTGCCTGTGGATTTTATTACTCTTCCTTGCTTAGCCAATAGTCATGATTTTATTAATGGTTATTATAAAATACTGCCCACCATAGTTAAGAACAACAACATCAAGATACAAATGCCTAATGTTCCGTTGTTGATGGTTTGAAGCAAGGTGAATTTTTCACAAATAAATTCATGTAGCCGGTTTTATTTTATGCCATAAAAAAAAGCCCGGCAGTTAACCGGGCTTAATAATTTTATCGTGACAACTTGTTAATCGATAACTACAGTGTCTTTTTCTGAAGTAATTGCATTCTGTTCTTTGTTCTTTGTTGTCGATTCTTTACTCTTTTGATCGGTTTTGACAAACTTTTTAGCAGGATCTTCGACAGGCTCTTTTTCAAGAACCTCGTCCAGTAGTTTGTCAATTCTCTCCAGGTATCCAACTTCGAGGCCTTTAATGATATCCTTTTCGATTTCTTCCACATCCCCTTCATTTTTCCTGGGCAGCAGTACTTTTCTAATACCGGCTCGTTTGGCAGCCAATACTTTTTCTTTTATACCGCCAACCGGCAATATCAAGCCCCGTAATGTGATCTCACCGGTCATGGCCAGGGTATTCCTGACTTTTCTTTGTGTGAAAATGGAGGCTATAGCCGAGAGTATTGAAACACCTGCTGATGGTCCATCTTTGGGTATAGCTCCGGCAGGTACGTGTATATGGAGATCCCAATCGGTAAAAGCCGTTTTGGGTATTCCCAGTTTGTCGGCATCAGCTTTGAGATATGAAAGTGCCAGTACTGCCGATTCTTTCATTACATCACCTAACTGACCGGTGATATGCAGTTTACCGTTACCGGGCGATACACTTGCTTCAATAAACAATATGGAACCACCGACTGGAGTCCAGGCCAATCCTGTAGAAACACCAGGTACGGTTGTTCGTTCTGCTATTTCGGAAAAGAATTTTTGTTTACCAAGATATTTCTCAACCTCATTGACGCCTATTCTTGCTTTTTTTATTTCATCAAGAGCGATCCTGCTGGCTACACCACGCGCCAAACCGCCTATTTCACGTTCCAGGTTACGTACTCCTGATTCACGGGTGTAACCATCGATGACTTTTTTTAGTGCCTTGTGGCTAATTCTTATCTGATTTTTGGTAAGGCCATTTTCTTCAATTTGCTTTGGCACCAGATATTTTTTAGCGATTTGTTGTTTTTCTTCCTGGGTATAACCGTTAATGCGGATAATTTCCATACGATCGCGCAGCGGAGCTGGAATAGTATCGAGTGTATTTGCCGTTGCGATAAAAAGCACCTTCGACAGATCATATTCAAGTTCCAGGTAATTGTCATAAAAAGAATTGTTTTGTTCAGGATCCAAAACCTCAAGCAGGGCAGATGTCGGATCACCCCGGAAATCGGATCCAACTTTATCAATCTCATCGAGCATCATAACCGGGTTTGAAGTGCCCGCTTTTTTTATGTTCTGTATGATACGTCCCGGTAATGCTCCGATATACGTTCTCCGGTGGCCCCGTATCTCAGCTTCATCATGCAAGCCGCCCAAACTAAACCGGACAAATTCTCTGTTTAAGGCTCTTGCAATGGAACGGCCGAGCGAGGTCTTACCGGTTCCGGGAGGTCCGTAAAAGCACAGGATAGGGGCTTTCATATCCTTTTTGAGTTTTAACACGGCCAGGTATTCAATGATCCGTTTTTTTACTTTTTCAAGTCCGTAATGATCCTCATTAAGTATTTTCCTGGCCCGTTTTAAATCCAGTTTATCAGTGGAATATTTATGCCATGGTAAATCGAGAATCCATTCCACGTAATTTAATATCACGCTGTAATTGGGTGCAGATGAAGGTGTTCGCTCAAGGCGGTCTATCTGCTTATTTAACTCTTCCTTAATATTATCCGGATACCGGTCTTCACTTGCCCTGTTGCGTAATTTTTCCACTTCGTCTTTTTCGGAATCCTCACCAAGTGCTTCTTGAATTGCCTTAAGTTGTTGTCTCAGATAAAAATCACGCTGTTGTTCATCGATATCCGTTTTGACTTTAGAACGGATCTCTTCACTTAAATTCAATACCTGTAATTCCTTATTCAGATATTCGATCACTTTATTCATGCGATCGGAAAATTCTTGCGTCTCCAGTATTTCCTGCTTCTCGGCAATAGAGACATTCAGGTTTGATGAGATAAAATTCAACAGGAATGTGGGACTGCTTATATTATTGATAGCGATAGAGGCCTCTGACGGAATATTAGGGGAGAGGCTGACTATTTGTGTAGCCGTTTCTTTAACCGAGCGAAGAGCGGCATCCAATTCTAATCCCGACATATCCTGGATGTTTTTAAAGGGCTCAACATCAGCAGTAAAATAGGGATCCGCCTGTGTTAAACCCGTTATCTTAAAAACACTTTTTCCTTGTATTACGATACTTTTACTTCCATCGGGCATTTTAATAAGTTTGAGTATCTGAGCTACTGTCCCAATCTGGTAAATGTCTTTAGCAGACGGATCTTCTATATTTTCATCCTTTTGGGCTACAACACCAATGATCTTGTCATTTTCATAAGCCTGCTTAACCAGGGCTAATGATTTATCCCTGCCAACCGTAATTGGTATAACCACGCCCGGGAATAGAACGGTGTTTTTTAATGGCAGAATAGGAATGTTTTCTGGTATTTCCGATTCGGTTAATTTTTTTTCTTCCTCTTCAGAAAGCAGGGGAATAGCCTGTTCGAAGTCTTCAAAACCTTCATCGGACAAATCAAAAATATCATTAAACTTTAAATTGCTACTCATAATCTATAGACTGTTTTCAATACCTTTTTATAATTTCTTTTATTTACGTATCAAATAAAGAGCCATTTTTGAAACCTCTACCAATTAGTCATAATCCTAAGAGGATTCATGGCAATTTATCATCGACCAGTAGGTATCATGACATTAGGTCATAATAATACGATCTCATGGTTTCTTATCAGATACCATGAAAGTGCAAGGTCTGGATTATCTCATTTGTGGAGGTAATGAATTTCTACGTTCTTTGCGTACCGGAACCGGTTTGGGTTGTGGTGTGGGGAACAGTCTCTCTTTTAGTGTTCTTAGAAGTTTGTGTAATGTTCTATTAAAATAAATTAACATTGTAAGCATCCGTTATTTGGCAATTTAACGCTAATAGTAAATAAACGTCAATAACATCTATTTTGTTCTATACAAACTCTAAAATCATGCCGGATTCAAAAATCCATTTATATTGTCAGTAATTGATATGTTATAAATAAGGATACGTAAAAATAATAAAAGAGTTAACATTAATTATTGGGAAACCGGTTCCGGAATGAGTATTTGTGTAACCTTATTGTATCGTTTGTTGGTGCAAACTAAAAAAATACTGAAAACATTTTATCAATAGTGATAATTATGAGAAGCCAGGAGAATGAGAATATTGTCAAATATACTGTGGGTTCGGGAATAGCTTTCTTAACCATCAATAGACCCGATCGAATGAATGCAATTAACGACGCTGTAATTCAGCAACTCATGAATCATTTTAATAAAATTGCTTCTGATGAGGCTATAAATGTAATTGTGCTGACAGGTTCGGGAGATCAGGCTTTTTGTTCAGGTGCGGATTTGAAGGATCCAAATATTGGTCATACTGAAGTATATGCAGAATATTTGGAGAAATACTATCAATCTATGATCAAGATGATTATGGGAATTAAAAAACCGGTCATTGCTTCTATAAATGGTGCTGTCGTTGGAGCAGGAATCGGTCTTGCCCTTGCCTGCGATTATCTGATCATGGCGGAAGATGCTTATTTCTATCCTGCTTTTGCCAGAATAGGATTGGTTCCGGATTCCGGTGTCATGACTTTTCTCGTGAGAAGAATGGGTAAATACCGGGCATTTGAAGCGGCAGCACTTGCCCGAATGATTTCCAGTGACGAAGCAAAACAATACGGTATGGTAAATAAAGTTGTTCCATTCGGGAAACTTATGAAAGAGACAAGAAATACAGCCGAAGCATTTTTGGGAATGCCACCAGTTACAGTAGGTTTGATAAAGCATATGGCAAACAGGATAGAAGACATGAGCTTATCGGATGCATTAGAAATGGAGAAGGATTTCCAGGAAATTGCCGCCAATACGAAAGATCATGAGGAAGGTATCAAAGCTTTTATTGAAAAAAGAGAGCCGAATTTTACAGGAAAATAACGTATAAGATCTTAAAACCTAATATGAAAAGCTGTTACAGCTGAACCGAGTATAAATGTGTTATGTTTGAGTCCCGGAGTGTTTATTTCTAAACCGGTGGATATTTCAAAATGGGGTGTGTCTATAGCTGCGCCGATATCAAAGATCGGATTTTGTTTCTTTTGTAATTGAATGCCTGCACGCAACGGTAAGTAGGGTATAAGGCGCAATTCACCACCAATATTGGTAATCAGGTATTTTGAATTGAATGCATTTTTGTTTAACCCGTATGTGAAATCCACAGTTGCCATCCACCAGTTCAGTTGCAGTGCTGATCCAATGTGTAATGCGGCAGGAAGAGCTATGTCTCTGCTTGCAGACTGAGTTTTATTATTATTGTTATAAGTGAAACCATTCGGATCATCATTGGAGATAAAGCGGGAAAAAGAGCCCGGAGATCCTATAAAATCAGTTTTAGCGTTTCCCGGAATATTGTTGACCATCAAAGTATCGTTAGTGACCTGATAAGATTTAATATTCTTTTTATATCTGATGAAGCCGATATCTGTTAAAGAGGCGCTTAATCGGAAAGATTTTTTCAATGGACCGGAATTTTTCTCTCTTAATAATGATGCATCATTACCGATGCTTATGATATAGGTTAATCCGAGATCAAGTCCGGCTCCCAAACCTGTTGGCTGTAAAGCATCCTTATAGGTTAACCCATTGTAAGGGAATGCATATTGATTGGTTGAATTATTATAATGACCTATGTCATTACTCAAAGGACCGGTGCTGAAACTGCTGAAATTTCGAACATTTTGAAATTGTATACCCGAGTTCCCACTGTAATAATCAGAACTGTAATCTCCTTTAAAATACGTTCCGCCAAAGATAAGTTTGGGAGCTATACCTATATACAATCGATTTAAGTGGGCGGTCCATCCATTAATTAGAGGCAGCTGTTCCGCAAAACCGAGTGACAATTCATGATACACAGCAATTGTTTGATGTAGTTCCCTCCTTAAAACACGCAAATTTCCTTTTTTAACAAAATTATCGTCATACCAACCGCGATTAATAGCTATTCGGTTTATTCCGCGTGATCGCAATGCCAATGACAATGCAAAATTTTTGGTTTGAATATTCAAACCAAGTAAAACAGCGTCGAAACGAGCTGAACGATTGTAATAATCAGTATTATCCGGAAACCAGTCAGTCAGAATATTTTGATGTTCCGTACTTGTAATTGAGTAGTTGTTAATGTTTTGGGGTGTAAACTGATCGAATAAGAAATTGTATGACGGTATAGATTTTTTTATGGGTTGTTTATTCAGAAATAAAGCGATCTCGCCTAAACCAATGCCATTATTATAACGCTGATCTGCTATCATCAGGTTGGCTGGATTCAGGAAATTAGCTGAATAACCGGTTAGAAAAGCAGTTCCACCACCGCCCATGCCAACAGTTCGAGGAGTTAGAATGGTCTGGGCGGATACGCTATAGCCCGATATGATTATCAGAGCTACAAGTAAACCCCAAAATTTTGTGTACTTGTTTATCATTTAGTGGTTAAATGGGATAGATATAAATGATCTATTATTGAAACTTCATGCAATATTCAGGCATAATTAACTGATTATATTCAGTTTTGCAAACTTTAGAAGCAATTTTTTCTGTCCGAAATTATTAAAAAACACGACTACTTTTGTCTTATCTCCAAAACCTTCTTTACTAATAATTTTACCTTTTCCGAATTTTTGATGTGATACTTTTGCGCCTACTTTATAGGATTCATGAGTCAGATTATCATACTGGATGCTTGTTTCCGTATTATTATGGTTATCCGAACTGCTTGTGGCCGGCTGATCATACTCAACTCTGAAACTTCCGTGTTTGTTAACGGATGATGTCGACCGGCTTCTGTTACCTTTCTGCCGGATCGTAGAACCTGTTTCCGTTCGTACTACGGCAGGATCGACTTCATCAAGAAAACGTGACCGTAACATCGGTTTTTCTTCGCCGAACTTAAAACGCAACTTGGCATGGCTGAAATATAACTCTTTTTTAGCACGTGTTATAGCCACATAAAATAACCTTCGTTCCTCTTCCATATCGACTTCATCACCATTTCTTCCGCCAATTGGAAACAGCTCCTCTTCGAGTCCAACGATAAACACTACCGGGAACTCCAGCCCTTTGGAGGCATGGACGGTCATTAAGGTAACGGCAGGTTTGTATTCATCATACGTGTCGGTGTCAGTTACCAGGCTGATATCCTGTAAGAAAGTACTCAATGTGGCGTTTTGGGTCGATTTTTCATGATAGGCGAGAGCGTTAAACAATTCCATCACATTATCCCTGCGGCCTAACGATTCATGTGTATTTTCCTGAACAAACTGTTGCAGATAACCCGTTTGTTTCATCAGATACTTTGCCGTATCCACTAAAGGTTCACCGCCAAGTCGGTTACGTACGTCTTCAATAATTGCTACAAAAGCATTTATCTGATTTCTGGCGGGTTTATAAACATCAATATCGTCATTGTTCTTCAATATTTGCCATATACTTACACCACGCTCACGGGCAGACTTTATTAAGGTGTCCAGTGTTTTATTTCCGATGCCACGTGATGGTTCATTGATGATCCTTAGCAGGGATTCCTCATCATCAGGATTTACAAGGATTTTTAAGTAGGCGGTAACATCCTTAATTTCTTTGCGCTGATAAAAGGAAAGACCTCCAACAAGCTGATAAGCGATGCCTTTTCTCCGTAAGGCGTCTTCAAACAAACGACTCTGATAATTAGTACGATAGAGGACAGCAATATCACTAAAAGAAAGCCCTTTACGCATTCTGATATCATTTATATGATTAGCAACCCTGTTGGCTTCATCCCTGTCGTTATAATTTTGCAAGACGGTGATGGTATCACCTGGTTCATTTTGTGTCCACAAATTTTTCTCAAGCTGCTTCTCATTTTTTTTAATGATAGAATCGGCTGCTTTAAGTATAGCACGGGTTGAGCGGTAGTTTTGTTCCAGTGCCACTTTTTTTGCTTCCGGATAATCTTTCTCAAAATTCAGGATATTGGAGATATCCGCACCCCGGAATGAATAGATACTCTGTGCATCATCACCCACTACAGAGATATTCTGATATTTTGATGCCAACAGCTTTGTTACTTTATACTGAGCATGATTGGTATCCTGGTACTCATCGATAAGAATATGTTGAAAACGCTCCTGATATTTTTCTAAGACATCTTCATGATTTTCAAAGAGTTCAATAGGTTTAATTAATAAATCGTCGAAGTCAAGAGCGTTACTTTTTTTGAGACGGTTCAGATAAATGGGATACACTTTCGCCGCGATATCATCCATAGTGCTCTGAATGAATTTTTCACGATACATATCAGGTGTTATGAGCTGATTTTTTGCGGAACTGATCTTGAATCGAATCATTCGTGGTTTAACTTCTTTCGTGTCGTAATTCAGCTCTTTCAGGATCAGGCGAATGGCCCGGTCGGAATCTTCCGAGTCGTAAATGGAGAAAGCACTGGTATATCCCAATAATTCTGCTTCATACCTTAAGATACGTGCGAAAATGGAGTGAAACGTTCCCATCCACAGGCGTTGTGCCCGGTCACCGATCAGTTTCTCAATTCTTTCCCTCATCTCTTTTGCTGCTTTATTTGTAAAAGTCAGGGCAAGAATTTGGGATGGATAAGCAAGGCCTTCATTCAGTAAATAAGCTATGCGATACGTTAGTACCCGCGTCTTACCACTGCCTGCGCCCGCAATGATAAGAAGGGGGCCGTGCTTATGGGTAACAGCATCTCTCTGTTTATCATTAAGCGTAGATAAAATATTATCTGTATTCTTTGGTTGAGCGGATTCATCGGATTCAAGCGTAAACTCTCGCATGTAAAAATAATGGTATTTAATCAGTTAACGGCACTATGTTAAAACGAAGTGCCGTTAGCGTTAGTGTATGTTTTAAAGAGAATTATTGAAAGTCAGCAAGGATTTTCTTCAGTTTGCTGAGATTGGTTTCAGTATCAGATTTCTTATTCCTTTCATTTTGAACAACGCTTTCAGGGGCATTCTGCAGGAATTTCTCATTATTTAACTTACCATTGATTGATTTGAGAAATTTCTCCAGGCGGTCAACTTCCTTCTCGATACGATCGCGCTCCTTATCAAAATCTATTACACCTGCTAATGGAACAAATATTTCTGATCCGTCCACGACCGCTGAAGCAGAAGCTTTTGGTCGTGACAAATGAGTTGATATCTTAAAATTATCAATTTTCAGCAATTTTCGAAAGATATTCTCATTATCTGACAGTTTATCAACAAGAGCATCATCTGCTGCATTTATCAATACATCGATCTCGGTATTAACCTGCACATTCATCTCAGCGCGAATATTCCGAATGGAGGATATGATGGATTGAATGGTACCAAACAATTCAGCTTCCTCTTTATAGATATTTTCACTCTCAAATACTGGCCATTGTGCACGAATCAACGCATCATCAACATCTCTTTCACGCAATCGCTGCCAGATTTCTTCGGTAATGAACGGCATGAACGGATGGAGCAGTTTCATCAGTGTCTCGAATATAAAAATAGCTCGGCCGACAGTTTCATCCGGCATCTTTTCATCAAATTCATCCGGTTTGATCAATTCCAGATACCAGTCACAGAAATCATTCCATACCAACGCATAAATCTTCAACAACGCTTCATTCAGGCGATAACGGGATAGATCATCTTCAACAGCTTTAATTGTTTGTTCTACACGGGTAATCATCCACCGGTCGACCAATCCCGGTATATCATAGTCGATATTCTGTTCGTATTTTTTCCCCGAATCCATATGCATTGAGAGAAAACGGAAAGCGTTCCATATCTTATTGGCAAAATTGCGCCCCATTTCGAATTTTGTGGGATCCAACTTTATATCCTGTCCTTGCGCACAAAGGATGATCAGGCAATAACGAACTGCATCGGCACCATATTGATCAATCATGTCCAACGGATCAATACCATTGCCGAGGCTCTTACTCATCCACCGGCCTTGTTTATCTTTCACCATGCCGGTGATAAAAATATCATCATACGGTACATGATCCGTGAAATGTAACCCGGCCATGATCATACGGGCGATCCAAAAGAAAAGGATATCGTATCCGGAGACAAGAACATTGGTAGGGTAGAAGTAATCAAGGGCTTCGGTTTTTCCCGGCCAGCCGAGTGTTGCAAAGGGCCAGAGCCAGGATGAAAACCATGTATCGAGTACATCTTCATCCTGTATCATACCGGGCTCGGGTTGATCGACGGAAACAATGTAGTCGCGCGACTCATCTATTTCTCCGTCCTCATCGGTATAATACCATACCGGTATCCGGTGCCCCCACCATAACTGCCGTGAAATAGTCCAGTCACGTATATTTTCCAGCCAGCGGTAATATTCATTTTCCCAACGTTGCGGATAGAAACGGATGTCTTTATTACGCGCTGCTTCCAAAGCCGGTTTGGCCAAGGGTTCCATTTTTACAAACCACTGCCGGGATATGAGCGGTTCAATGACTGCTTTCGATCGACTCGAAATGGGTACGGTATGACGATAGTCTTCAATCTTAACCATGTATCCCTGATCTTCAAGATCGGCCACAATTTTTTTACGGGCTTCGAAACGATCCATGCCGTTATACAGTCCCCCGTTCTCGTTAATGGTACCGTCGGTATTCATGATGTTGATGACCTTAAGATTATGGCGTTCACCAATTTCAAAGTCATTTTTATCATGAGCCGGGGTTATTTTAAGAGCACCCGCTCCAAATTCCATTTTCACATAATCATCAGCTACAATAGGAATTTCCCGATCCATGAGCGGCAGTTTCACTTTTTTGCCGATGAGATGCTTATACCGTTCATCTTCGGGATGTACGGCTATAGCCGAATCCCCTAACATTGTTTCAGGCCGGGTAGTAGCAATGACTATAAATTCATCATCAGAGTCGATAATCGGGTAGCGGACATACCAGAGGTGGCCGTTTCGTTCTGCATCGTCGACTTCTTCATCAGAAAGAGCGGTCATATCCACAGGACACCAGTTAACAAGATAATTACCCCGGTATATGAGTCCTTCATCATATAAACTGACAAACACTTCCTGAACCGCACGGGAAAAGCCTTCATCCATCGTAAAACGCTGACGTCCCCAGTCACAACTTGTTCCCAGTTGTTTCATCTGATCGATGATTATGGCGCCATATTCATCTTTCCATTCCCATACTTTTTCCACGAATTTCTGACGACCAACATCGTGTCGATTCTTTCCCTCTTCTTTTTTTAACGTTTTTTCAACTACGTTCTGAGTCGCGATACCTGCATGATCGGTACCAGGGAGCCAAAGCGCTTCAAAACCCTGCATACGTTTTATACGGATAAGGGCGTCCTGTACAGATGATTGCAGGGCATGACCCATATGAAGCCGGCCCGTCACGTTCGGTGGTGGCATCATGATTGTGAAAGGCTTCTTATCGGGATTTGGTTTGGCCTCAAACAGGTTGTGATTCGTCCAATAGGAATACCAGCGTTTTTCAATAGTTTTAGGATCGTATTTCTTAGGAATTTCCTGCATAATCTGTTAGCTGTTACAAAAATAATTTTTAATGAATGTTACCTTACTGTTATTTATACATTTAAATGAATAATATGAAGTATAAACATGATCATCCCCAAAAGCTTTGCAATGATATTAACATACCAAGGAGATTAAATATTAATTGATCAAAATAAGAAGATGTCAATTAATGATCAGGTAAAATTTCACTCAAAGTTAATGAAAAGAGAAATGGAATGTTGCAGAGGGGGATGAAATTATCAATTGGATGACATAAAAAAGGCCGTCCCTTAAAGAAACGGCCTTAACAATGAATCTAAAATTTTCTTCTGAGCAAAACGCCGAAGTGTCCGTCACAATTATGTATATGAGGGAATGTCTGATATGATTTTTTATCCTCACTGAGGACTTCATCCGGTAGAAAACCACTTAGATCTTCTAATTCGAAGTTGTCGTAATTCTTGAGAAAATTTTCAATCTGCCCCATATTTTCTTCTGGTTCGAGAGAACATGTCGAATATACAAGGCGTCCATTTTTACTAACCATATTGGCAGCGTTATCCAGTAATTCCGCCTGCTTGGCTACGGCTGATTCAAGATCTTTTTCTGTACGTTTCCAGCGTAGATCAGCCCTTTTACTGAGTACGCCGGTTCCGGTACAGGGTGCATCGAGTAATACGGCATCAGCAAGTTTCAACCGCTCCTCAGTGGCGTCGGCCCGACGAATTTTAATATTTTCGGCACCGTATTTCAGAGCATTTTCTGCGATTTTCTCCAATCGTGCAGGAGATATATCCACTGCCAGGATGCTTCCTTCATTTTGCATCATGTCGGCCATGACGATAGTTTTCGTACCGGGAGCAGCACAAATATCATAGACTGATTCACCCGGCTGAGGATCTAATATCCACGGAGCAAATCCGGCTGCGATATCCTGTACCTGGCATAACCCCTTATCAAACCATCCTTTTTCTCTTATATCCCTGACAGATTCAACTTCATAATAACCCGGCAGCCAGTCACTTTCAGTGAATTCGATATCATGCTTTTGCATTCGGATGGTAAAATATTCGGTATGGGTCTTAAGATTATTAACCCTAATAAAGTATTTCGGCCGTTTATTATTGACCTGCATCAGTTGAAAGGCTTCGCGTTCACCAAAACGTTTGACCCAACGTGCCACTAACCATTCAGGATGTGAGAAAGTGATGGCAATTAGTTTTGTTCTGTCTTCGGCTGAAGGTTTTGGCAACTCATCCCGTTCCCGTTGCAATTTTCTCAGAATGGCATTTATCAAATCACCCGTTTTGGAACTGATGCGTTTTTTGGCAATTTCAACCGGTTCGTTAATCGCTGCATAATCAGGAGTTCCGTCCATGAAAAGTAAGTCGTAAATTCCCAGCCGGAGAATATTTTTGAAATAGCTACCCATTTCCTCGAATGGAACATTACTATAATGCGTGATGAGAAAATCAAGATAGCTTCGGTGGCGAAGGATACCCTGAATATATTCGTTAGCCTGCTGACGATCCTGGCCCTCAAGCTGGCCGATTAAGTCTTTTTCTAGATTTTGCGTATCGTCAAACCCGGCAAGTATTTCAATACTTGCTTCACGTGCCGATGTAACTTTTGTTTGTGCCAAAGTCCGTAAAATTATTTATTCAAAATTTTTGCTCAAATATAACAGAAAAAAATCTTAAAATTATTTTTCCAAACCTCAATTATTATAATTTTTTCTCATAATGCCGTATTTTCAGACAAAATAATCTGTCTTTACGTTATACGTTATAAAGTAACAGGAAATTATACCTTAATCATAGTTTTATTTTTTCTTTTTTTAAGAAGCTTGTTATAGAAAAAGAGGGGTGATAATTCGTTGCTTTTACCTAAAGGATTGATTAACTTAGCAAGCTTTAGTAAACCTATTAGAATCTTGATAAATCTAAAAAAATAAAGAGTTAACATACAGGATTTGGAATGAATAAGGGAACCATCGCACAAGTTATTGGCCCAGTTGTTGATGTCGATTTTAATGAAGGAGAGATACCACCGGTATTACAAGCGCTGTCAGTAGAGAGAAATGAAGGTAAACTTATCCTTGAAGTCGCCCAGCATTTGGGTGAGAACAGGGTACGAACCATTGCCATGGATTCAACGGATGGTTTGGTTCGAGGAACCGATGTAATTGATACGGGCGCCCCTATATCAATGCCGGTAGGCGATGATATTCGTGGAAGATTATTTAATATTATCGGGGAAGCAATTGACGGGATAGAAGCACCCAAAGTTGATAAAAGATATCCTATACATCACCCTGCACCAGAATTTGAAGACCTTTCCACAACAACAGAAATGCTTGAAACAGGTATTAAGGTTGTTGATCTGCTTTGTCCATATGCCAAAGGTGGTAAAATTGGACTCTTTGGTGGAGCCGGTGTAGGGAAAACAGTACTTATTCAGGAGCTTATCAATAATATTGCCAAGGAGCACGGTGGGCTTTCAGTTTTTGCCGGTGTTGGTGAACGAACCCGTGAAGGTAATGACTTGCTTCGTGAGTTTATCGAATCCGGAGTAATCAATTATGGTGATGAATTCAAAAAAGAACTTGAAGAAACAGGTAACTGGAATTTATCTAAGGTTGATAAAGATGCTTTAAGAGAATCTCAGGCAACGCTTGTTTTTGGGCAGATGAACGAACCGCCCGGAGCTCGTGCTCGTGTCGCTTTATCAGGATTGACCGTTGCCGAGTACTTCCGTGACGAAGTAAGTAGAGATATTCTATTGTTTATCGATAATATTTTCCGTTTTACACAAGCAGGTTCTGAGGTATCAGCACTGTTAGGGCGTATGCCTTCCGCTGTTGGTTATCAACCGACACTTGCAACTGAAATGGGTGCTTTGCAGGAACGTATTACTTCTACTAAAAACGGTTCAATTACATCTGTACAAGCCGTTTATGTACCTGCCGATGACTTGACAGACCCGGCACCTGCCACAACATTTTCCCACCTTGATGCAACAACGGTGCTTTCGCGGCAAATTTCACAGTTGGGTATTTATCCCGCTGTAGATCCGCTTGATTCTACATCCAGAATTCTCGATCCACATGCTATTGGCGAGGAACATTATAATGTTGCACAAGAGGTCAAAGAGCTCTTGCAACGTTACAAAGATCTGCAGGATATTATTGCTATTCTCGGTATGGATGAGCTTTCGGATGAAGATAAATTAACTGTTGCACGGGCACGCCGTGTTCAGCGTTATCTGAGTCAACCGTTCTTCGTTGCTGAGCAATTCACGAATATTTCAGGTAAATATGTTTCAATAGACGATACCATTAAAGGATTCAAGAAAATATTGAACGGTGAACTCGATCACTTGCCGGAAAATGCCTTTTACATGGTTGGTACCATTGACGAGGCTATTGAAAAAGGTGAAAAAATGCTTCAGGAAAATAATTAATCTGTAGTTGATGAAATCTTTTAAAGCACAAATTCTTACACCCGACGGTCCGGTTTTTGAAGGAGAAACCATTGGTGTTGCGTTACCCGGAACAGAAGGTGGATTTGAGGTATTGTATAATCATGCAAACCTGATGTCCTACCTTGATATCGGACGGACTATCGTCCATAAAGAGAACAGTAACGAAGAGGTATATGCTATCAGTGGTGGTTTTGTTGAGGTCAGTGATAATAAATTGATATTACTGGCTGAAGCGGCGGAGAGTGCCAATGAAATCGATATTGAACGGGCAAACGCCGCAAAAGAACGGGCTGAGAAAAGAATGAAAGATGAGAAAATGGATCACACAAGAGCGGAGCTGGCCTTAAAAAGGGCTATCAACCGCTTAAAAATAGCAGAATTGAAGTGATGAGCAGTACGTGATCTGTAGATAATAAATTTTTAAGGCGGTGTTTTATACACCGCCTTTTTTAGTTAAAAGCCTTATATATTACCCCGGTAATAAAAAATTGGTAAATCCTGAATATTATTTTGTAAGGATTTATTGTACCAACAGCATATACCTTTCTCTATCAATAATGTTTATAAACCCTTTCATAACAATAGAATAATAGTATATAACATATAAATAATGTACTGTAACATAATCTAAAATAAGTGTTACGAAACTTTATTAAAGCCACTCGTCACATCTATAGAAAATAAGAATAAAAAAGGGTGGGGGATTATGAAGAGAAGTCTTTTACCGTTTTTGATCATAATGAGTATATTTAGTTTACAAAATACTTATGTCCGGGTGACAACATTATAAGAAGGTGACAAAGTACGAATTTGGAAACAAGATCCATTGGCAGGCAGCATAACCGGTCAACTTTCAAGCTTAACACTCGATACCCTTCAATTATTATCGGGTGACAAAATTGTTCAAATACCTATAACTGATATGTCACTATTGACGTTAGTATTGGGAAAAAGAGAAATACTTTTCCGGGGTTACTGTTTGGTTCTGTTTTAGGACCTCTGGCTGGGATAGCCATGAGTTCCGGATCGACTGGATCAAATGAATCAGGGGGATGGGATCTAAATCATTCAGTTATAAATACAGGTGCCATTAAATAATATTGTGGGAGTAAATTTTAGATTTTATCCGGAAAATGAAATAGCCGGCATTCAAATAAATCATGCTTTTAGAGT
>Ga0102944_1000280_pt1 | contig 41474 bp, 28 predicted proteins | sample SalPonD_shore_MG_FD_78172 | JGI IMG/M metagenome (GOLD analysis project Ga0102944, IMG submission 78172) | Salt pond soil microbial communities from South San Francisco under conditions of wetland restoration - Salt Pond MetaG... | ecosystem: Environmental > Aquatic > Marine > Intertidal zone >... | reverse complement strand
TGCCACCCCCGCACCGGAGATCCGGCGCATTATAATTCCCCGGTCCGGTTTGGTCCCTGGAACGTGCCCTCGAAAATTATTCAACCCGGAACCGCCGCCTTCCCCTGTGACCGCGGATGCGAAGCAACAACCGCGCACTGTATCCTCGGGATCTCAGCAGACCATGTGATCGGCGAACTCGCTACCTGGCTGCCGCAAATGGCACTTCAAAGTAAAATAAACCGGTCAGAGTGATCTGATTCTTCGGCACCTGTACCTGTGGTACTGTTTTGGCCCGTTCCTGTAAAAATTCGACCATACTTTTTAAATGCACAAAACCCGCAACGTTCAGTGCCATGCGGGTTTGAGTTGTGTGGGCACTACTGGATTCGAACCAGTGACCCCCGCCTTGTAAGGGCGATGCTCTGAACCAGCTGAGCTAAGTGCCCGAATGTTTCTTTCTGTTCCAAACAATATAAATTAGAAGCTTTTCCCGGTGATTACAATGAGAAAACCCCACGCGGAAATACCGACAGTCCGGTGTTCCCGCGCAGGTCTCTATATCAGGGCAAGCCCACTCTGATCAGGCGGCTTTTTGCTTTTCTTCGTCCGATTCGGATTCCAGGGCCAGATCGATGACTGCGGCCATTTCTTTCACATAATGAAAGGTCATTTCCTCTTTCACCAGATCGGGCACTTCTTCCAGGTCTTTCTTATTCCGTTCCGGGAGAATGACTGTTCGCAACCCGCTTCGATGGGCAGCGACGACTTTTTCTTTGATCCCTCCCACCGGCAGCACATTGCCCCGCAGCGTGATTTCGCCGGTCATTCCCAGGTTATTCTTCACCATCCGACCGGTGAACAGGGAGACGATGGCCGTCAGCATAGTGACTCCCGCCGAGGGTCCGTCTTTGGGAATCGCCCCGGCCGGGACATGCACGTGAATATCACTTTTTTCAAATTCTTCACCGGCGATGCCCCACTCCTCGGCCATGGATCGGACATAACTCACGGCGGCCTGGGCCGATTCCTTCATCACGTCCCCGAGCTTCCCGGTGAGTTTTAACTCTCCCTTCCCGGGCATTTTGGTGGCTTCGATGAACAGAATATCACCGCCCACGGCCGTCCAGGCCAGTCCGATAGCGATGCCCGGTTTGGTCATGCGTTCGGCCACTTCACTGAAATATTTCTCCGCGCCCAGATATTCCTTCACATGCTCGGCATCGATGGTAATGGGGCTCTCTTTTCCTTCCACGATCTCCCGGGCGACCTTTCGCAGGATGTTGGCGATTTCCCGTTCCAGGTTCCGAACCCCGGCTTCCCGGGTGTAGGCGCGCATCAATTCCCGGAGCGCATCATCGGTTATCACGATCTCTTCATCGCTCAATCCGTGCTCGTGGAGTTGCTTGGGCGCCAGATATTCCGTGGCGATGTGGAGTTTTTCCTCTTCGATATACCCGGGGAATTCGATCATTTCCATCCGATCCTTCAGGGCCGGAGGAATCGGGTCGCTCAGGTTGGCGGTCGCAATAAACATCACCTTGCTGAGATCGAATTCGATTTCCAGGTAATGATCGGAAAAGGCATGGTTCTGTTCCGGATCCAGCACTTCCAGCAAGGCGGAGGAGGGATCGCCCCGAAAATCGGCGCCCAGTTTGTCAATTTCATCCAGCATGAAGACCGGGTTATTGGTCCCGGCTTTCTTCAGGGATTGGATAATCCGGCCCGGCAGCGCCCCGATATAGGTTCGCCGGTGGCCCCGGATTTCGGCTTCGTCTCTCACGCCCCCCAGGGAGATCCGGACAAATTCCCGTCCCATGGCCCGGGCAATGGATTTACCGACGGAAGTTTTCCCCACCCCGGGAGGGCCGACGAAACAGAGGATCGGTCCCTTGATGGAGCTCTCTCCCTCCTTCTCCTGTTTTAGTTTCCGGACGGCCAGGTACTCCAAAATCCGGGTTTTCACCTTATCCAGCCCGTAATGATCCTCGTCCAGGATTTCCTTGGCTCGCCTGACGTCCATACTGTCCTGGCTGGAGTGACTCCACGGGAGTTCCACAATCCAGTCCAGATAAGTCCGGCTGACGGTATATTCCGGAGACGCCGGGGGGATCTTCTCCAATCGGCTGAGCTCCTTTTCAGCCACTTTCCGGGCCTCTTTCGGGAGATTGGCCGCTTCAATTTTCTCCTCTAATTCCTTGATCTCGAGAGTCTGGTCGTCTTCGCCCAGTTCTTTCTTAATGGCCTTCAATTGCTCCCGCAGATAATATTCCCGCTGGGTTTTGGAAATTTCACCCTGGACCTCGGACTGGATCTTTTCGCCCAGCTCCAGCCGCTGGATTTCCCGGTTGATCAGGACGGTGGATTTTTCCAGCCGCTTCCGAACATTGAGCTCTTCCAGGATCTCCTGTTTCTCCGCATTACCGATATTCAGGTTCCCAACGGCCCGGTCCACCATCCGGCCCGGCTGCTGAATGTTCGACAGCATGCTTTGGTGTTCTTCCGTGAGGTAGGGCGTCAGTTTGATGAGCTTATTATAAATATTGCGCAGATTGGCCTGGAGAGCGTCGATTTCAATATCATCCTGCTCCAAAACCTCATCCACCCGCTCCACAATCGCCCGAAAATACGGCTCCTCGGCCACCCAGGTATTGACCTTCATCCGGTCGATGCCCTGCACGATCGCACTCTTGCTGCCGTCCGGCATGTCGAACACCTTTAAAACCTGGGCAATCGTGCCGAAACTGTATAAATCTTCGCTGGTCGGCTCTTCTACCGATCCCTCTTCCTGGGCCACCACTCCGATAAACCGTTTTTCCTTGGGAAGATCATCGATCAGATTGAGGGATCGTTCCCTCCCGATATAAATCGGGATGACCTGCTGGGGGAACAGCACCGTGTTTCGCAAAGGCATGATCGGCAGTGACGCGGTGCCATCTTCCTGGAATAATTCGTCTAATGAAATTTCTTTTTCTTCTTCGGTTAATTCAGTCAATCAGAACCTCCTTTGATTCCTGCCGCTTCTTTTGTGTTAAATTACGTTTGTACAATGATTATGCCAATGGACGGTAATTACATTTTTCGGGCGGTCATCAGCCACCCTTGCGGTTCGACATGTCAAATCGGCTGATTTGCATCCCGGAAACGGCGTATCTGTCAAATTGACTGCGGTCTGCCAGTCCCCCGGGAACCTGGCTACGGTTTCATAGATCCCCGGAATCCTGGCGGCGGAGAAGTCAGGGGGAGACCACGATGTCGGGATAGAGATGTTTCAGTACGTTGAGGGTTCGCACGGTCACCATAAAGTCCCCTTGGGTATCCCTCCCGGCAACCGCCGGAAACAAGCCGTTGTCCAGCTGTTGGTTCCGCAACCAGGTCACGGCTTTCTTCACCACCGGATTCGTTATATCGTAACCTGCCGCTACGGCAATTTCAAGGACCTTCAACGTGCCGCCTCGGAAGCACCCGGTCTCGTCATACCCGATATAAAGATAATCCCAGGCGGTGGAAGGGCGAAAAAAATTGGTGGTGTTAGACTGTAAAAATTTTCCCAGCAGATACTCCACTCCCCGCAGGACCCGCTCATCCTTAGCGTAGACATTATGATACACCATGGGCCACACAACATGGCAGGTGGTCCAGATGCAACTGGGATGCGTATCCTTATCCTGTGTTTTCGGCACCTGCACCAGGTGTAACCATCCCCCGTCGTCCCGCTGCCGCCTCAGCATCCAGCGCAGGCCACGATCCAGGAAGGGATTGCCCTGTAAACCGTAACGCATCAGAACCCAGTGAGCATAGCCCTGATGCTGATAGAAGAGGGGGAATTTTCCGTCCTCCCGTTGCATTTTCATCAGGGTGACGATGCCCTGCTGGATCTCGGGGAGGTCCCTGGCGCCTCCCAGGTCCGACAAGTGGTGCAGGGTTAATACCTGGGTAAAGAATTGCATTCCATACTGATGCTGCTCTTTCTGGAATTTCCGGCGGGGTTGCCAGAGTCCGTCGTCATCCTGTTTCCGTAGCAACCGTTGGAATTCGGCGGACCGCACGCATTGACTCCTGAGGTCTTCCATGGAAGAAAAATCGTCCGGTTTTTCAAACACATCTGCGTACAGGTGTAACCGAATATGCGGGGGGGATGAATTCAACAGACCCGGGATCGGATCTTTCTTCAGAATGTGAGTGAAGTCCAGCTGCATGTATCTTTGTTAAGATACGAGAAATCCCCGTCAATACAAACCGGAAACATCAATCAGGCCGCAATTTTGTGACATTCGCTGCACCGGGCACGGGGTTCGTGCGGCATCCTCGGAGCCCCGAGCACCTGTTGGGTGTGACAGGTGATGCACTGATCTTCCGAACGATAGTTTCGATGATAGGCTTTATCTGTCATGGCCGGGGCGACTTTCGCCAGCGCGGCCCGGTCGATGCCCTCGCCGGCCCCACCGCCGAAAATCTGCGGCCCGTAGTAAAACATCACCACCAGGAACCCGGCGACGACAATCACACTGCGGACCATCCATCGGGTCTTTTGTTGTGCTGTTGCCAAAGATCCCCCGTCCTCTTATGCCTTGAATGACTGGCCGCAGCCGCAGGTGGATTTCGCCTGGGGATTCTTGACCTGGAAGGATCCCCCCATCAACCCTTCTTCCACATAATCGATTTCGGAACCCTCCATATACCTGAGGGAGAACTTGTCAACGATGACCTTGACGCCGTTTCGCTCCAACACCTCGTCGCCATACTGCACTTCATCGTCGAACTCCATGCCGTACGACATCCCGGAACAGCCACCGCCCTGAATATAGACGCGCAGGCCATATCCGGTCTTGCTCTGATCTTCTATCAGGTTCTTCAGTCTTTTTTCTGCTCTATCGGTTAAGGTAACCATTTATTTTCACTCCTGTGAACTGTTCTTCCATGGCTGTTCTGGTTCCAGAGAAGCCCAATGTATCGGAAGCATTCTCTTGATTGAATTGCTCATCATACGGTTATCGTCTCCGGCAGTTTCCTGCTTTTTCCGGTAACCGAAATTTTCTCTGATTGCCCCTGTGGATTGCGCGCTCCCACCGGCCATGAGGGTTCGAAGTCCAGAGAGGATGATTGCAGCAGCCCATTAATTCAACACCCCCGTCGCCGCTTCGTCCGCATGGTAGGAACTCCGCACCAAGGGCCCGGATTCCACCACTTTAAATCCCATCCGGTGACCGATTTCCTGGTAATATTTAAACTCATCCGGATGCACGTACCGCCGGACTGGCAAATGGCTTTTGGTGGGTTGCAGGTACTGGCCGATGGTCATGATGTCCACCTCGACCTCCCGGAGATCCTGCATTAACTTAACCACTTCATGCGTTTCCTCTCCGATGCCGACCATGATGCCGCTTTTGGTACGCATTCCCTGCTGCTTCGCCCGGTAGAGCAGCTCCAGGGATCGCGGATATTTCGCCTGGGGCCGCACCTGTTTATAAATACGTTCCACGGTTTCCATATTATGATTCAGGATATCAGGCTGGGCATCACTCACTGTTTGGAGCGCCTCCCAGTTCCCTTTAAAATCAGGAATTAACACCTCAACTGTGCAATCCGGCAGCGCCGCATGCAGTCCACGAATGGTATCGGCGAACACCGGCGCTCCGCCGTCTTGCCGCTCATCCCGGTTCACCGAGGTCACCACCACGTGATGCAGCTGCATTTTCACCGCGGCGTCCACTACCCGGCGCGGTTCTTCCTGATCCAGCAATGGCGGCCTTCCGGTCTTGACCGCACAAAATCCGCAGCTGCGGGTACAAATATCTCCAAGGATCATAAACGTCGCCGTTCCCCGGTTCCAGCACTCGTTGATATTCGGGCACTGGGCCTCCTCACAGACCGTATGCAAATCGTTGGTGGTCATCAGCGATTTGATATCCTGAAAGCGCTGGTTGCGATGAAGCCGGATTTTCAACCAGGGCGGTTTGCGCGACTCCCCCGGCCGAATCGTTGGAAATTCTTTCACTTCAATCGTCATGATGAGAGCAGCCCTTCTCCGTTAAATTCCTCAAGATACCGTACAATCCGTTCCAGAAACATCCCGCCCATGGCGCCATCGATCAATCGATGATCATACGTGAGTGCCAGATACATCATCGGCCGAATGCCGATGGCGTCGTTGATCACCACCGGGCGTTTTTTAATGGCGCCCACCGCCAGAATAGCCACTTGAGGTTGGTGTATGATGGGCAGGCCGTACAAGTTCCCGAAAATACCGGGATTCGTGATGGTAAACGTGCCTCCCTGCACATCTTCCGGTGTCAGCTCCCGGGCCCGGGCTGCCCGCACCAAGCGGGAGGTCTCCCGGGAAAGGCCCAGAAAATTCCGCTCATCGGCATGCTTGATGACCGGAACGATCAGCCCTTGTTCAATAGCCACCGCCAGGCCGATATTAATAAATTTCTTCTGCAGGATCTCCCCTTTCTCCAGGTCGAGGGATGCATTCACCGCGGGGAAATCCTTCAAGGCTTTGATGGTCGCATCGATGATGAAGGGGGTATAAGTCAGTTTGAATCCTTCTTTCTCTACAAACGCCCCTTTACGGCGCTCCCGAAACTCCACCACTCCGGACATATCGACTTCGCTCACCGAGTAGACGTGTGCGGAGGTGTCCAGGCTGGTTCGCATATGTTTGGCAATGGACTTCCGCATGTTATCCAGTTTGATGACTTCGACATCGTCCATCGAGCCGGTATAGGTGATGGGCTGCGGCGGCTCCGCCAAGGGTTGCTCTTTGCGCTGGTCCAGATATTCCAGGAGATCCTGTTTGCGGACGCGCCCCCCGATCCCACTGCCGTTAATCAAATCCAGTTCTTCGGAGCTGACGTTTTCCTTCTCGGCGATAGACCGGACCAGGGGTGAGAGGAACTCACCCGGGGTTCGTCCGCGCGATTGCGCGGGAACGGCAGGACTTTCCGGCCGGTACGCGGACTGATTGTTTCCGGAAGCGCCGTTGTCTGGCCTCGCCCCGGATTCACTCCCGGCTGGTTGCCCGCCCTGACTTCCGTCCGTCTCTGCCGGCTCCTCGGTCTCCAAATACGCGATGGTGGCGCCGACTTCGACGGTTTCCCCCTCCTCTACTAAAATCTCGATGAGAGTTCCTTCATAGGGGGACGGGATATCGGAATCCACTTTATCGGTAGAGATTTCCAGGAGAGTCTCGTCTTTTTGGACCGGATCACCGGGTTTTTTATGCCACTCGATGATCGTACCTTCGGCGATACTTTCTCCCATCTGCGGCATTACGATAGTCTGTTTCATCTGCCGTCCTCCGGCCTTCCGGTTAAAAGGTCACTGTTCATTCGCATCATCTTCATCTGACTCGGCGACACGTAATTCTTGCCCGTTCCGGTTAGAAGTTTACCAGAGATTGAATCGCGGCTTTTACCTGCTCGGCCTGGGGCAGAATTTCCGTCTCCAGGGTCCAGTTAAACGGAACGTACGCATCTTTGCTTCCCAATCGTCGTACCGGTCCGTCCAGCCACATGAAGCACTCGTCCGAGATCCGGGCGGCGATTTCCCCGCCGAATCCCCCGGTGATGTTATCCTCGTGGGCAATGAGTACCTTATTGGTTTTTCGCACCGATTCGAAAATGGTGTCGGTATCCAGCGGATTCAGAGTCCGGGGATCGATGATTTCCACCGAAACCCCGTTCTGTTCCAATTCCCGGGCGGCTTCCACCGATTTTTGTACCAATGCACCCCAGGCCACCACCGTAACATCAGTGCCTTCCCGTACCACCCGGGCATGCCCGAAGGGTAGAAGGTAGTCGGCGTCCGGTTCCGGGACCGCCGCAAACTGTTGCCGGTACAATCCCTTCTGCTCCAGGAACATCACCGGATCCGGACACCGAATGGCCGTTTTCAGCAGTCCCTTGGCATCCGCGGCATTGGAGGGATGGACGACCCGCAATCCGGGAACGTGGGTAAAGATTCCGTCGATGCTCTGACTATGAAATAATGCTCCGTGGATATACCCGCCTACCGGCACCCGGAGCACCACTGGGGCACTCCAGGTATTATTCGAACGGTACCGGGTGGTCGCCAGTTCGTTTTTAATCTGCATCATGGCGGTCCAGATATAATCACCAAACTGGATTTCCGCTACCGGCTTGAATCCCCGGAGGGCCAGGCCGATTGCCGTGCCGATGATCGTCGATTCGGCCAGCGGAGAATTGAACACCCGCTCCCGGCCAAAGGCGGTGGACAGTCCCTTGGTAACGCTGAAGACTCCCCCTTTGGGATCCTCTACATCCTGGCCAAACACCAATACGGATTCGTCCCGCTCCATTTCTTCACGGAGGGCGTGATTAATGGCATCCACCAGCACCACCTTTTCGCCGGTGCTTTTCGGATTCCGCAGGGGGGGCGGTTCGTAGTCCATGGCATACACATGATCAATCGCAGTGTCCGGTTCCGGGAAGGGCCGCTCCAGCGCCCAGTCCACGGCGTGCTCGATGTCGTTTTTGACGCCGGCCCGGACTTCCTCCAAATCCTCTTCCGTGGCCAGTTCGGCCTCCAGCAGGCGTTCGGAGAACCGGGGGATAGGATCTCGCTCCTGTTCCGCTTCCAGTTGCTCCTTGGTCTTGTATTTTCGCTGATCGTCCGAACTGGAATGCGGTAAGAGCCGGACAACATCCGCCACGATGATTGCCGGTCCGGCGCCGCCCCGCACTCGCTGGACAACCTGCCGGGCCGTTTGGTACGAGGCGATAAAGTCGGTTCCGTCCACCTGATGCCGGGCCAGATTTTGATAACCAGCCGCTATCTCATAGACCGTCCCGGCGGTTTGCTGTTCCGCGGGCACAGAAATGGCATAGTGATTGTCTTCTATTAAAAAGACGACAGGTAATTTTTCGCGGCTCGCGATGTTCAACGCTTCATGAAAGTCGCCCTGGCTGGTGGTTCCCTCGCCGGAACTGACCATGACGACTTCCTGGTTGCCCTGCTTTACGCCGGCCATGGCACACCCGACCGCTTGCAGGTACTGGGTGCCGGTACTGCTGGACTGGGCCACAATGTGTAAATCCCGATGCCCGAAGTGTTGAGGCATCTGGCGCGCCCCGGAAGCGGGATCTTCCGCCCGGGAGAGAAACTGTAACAACACATCCCGGGGGGCCACTCCCAGAGATAACACAAAGGTGAGATCCCGGTAGTAGGGATAGAACCAGTCCCGCTCCGGATCCATGGCGTGCGCCAGAGCGACCTGAATCGCTTCATGGCCGGAAGTCCCCACATGAAAAAAGGTGCGGCCCTGTTTTAACAGAGACAGCATTTTATCATCCAGACTCCGGGCCAGATACATTAATCGGTAGGCCCCTAGCAATTCGGATTTGGAGAGTCCCGCCAGGGACTGTTTCTTTGAACTTTTCGTTTCAATACTCACAACTAAACCCCGCTGGTTAATGATTGAACGCCGGGCCCGTTCTCAACGGAGACTTCCGCCGGAACCACTTCACAGTTAAAAACCTCCGCAAACTTTTCCAGATAGATCCGGCTTACCTCCCGCAGAGAAGGTGCCTGGTTGGTCAGGGATTGGATGGAACAGACATCCTTGTGGAATATCCCACACGGGATAATCCTGCCGAAATAAGAGAGATCCGTGGTGACGTTCAAGGCGAATCCATGCATCGTGACCCAGCGGCTGACTTTCACCCCGATGGCGGCGATTTTCGCCTCCCCCACCCACACCCCGGTATACTCGGGATCCCGGGTGCCCTGCAGGTCATATTCCGCGATGGTCCGGATGATGGTTTCTTCCAGCTGGCGAAGGTACCAGTGGACATCCTTTTTGTAGTTCTCCAGATGCAAAATCGGATAGCCCACCAGCTGTCCGGGACCGTGATAGGTGATGTCGCCCCCTCTATCGATGGGCACATATTCTATATGATTGCTGCTCAGCTCCTGAGTACTGGCCAGCAGATGGTTCTGGTCCCCCGCTTTCCCCAGCGTATAGGTCGGGGAATGCTCCACCAGCAGAAGCCGGTCAGCGGCGTCGCCGGTCGCCCGTTGATCCAGCAGTTGCTGCTGATACTCCCAGACCGGGCGATAGGTTCGCCGTCCTAACCATTCGTATGTGACAGTTCGACTCATATTTTATCACAAGACTATTAGAGTTCGTTTCATTCCATACGTTACGGACTCCCGTGCTCATTTACAAATGGATTGCCTGGTCGAATGCGGCACCCGTGGCTTCTTCGATCACCTCGGCCAGGGTCGGATGTGCATGGACCGTGTTGTGTAACTCTTTCCAGGTGGATTCCAGCGTTTTGGCCGCCCCCACTTCCGCGATGAGCTCCGTGGCTTCGGCGCCGATGATATGCGCACCCAGGATCTCCCCATACTTGGCATCGATGACCATCTTCACGAATCCGTCGGTTTCCCCGCTGGCCACGGCTTTGCCGTTGGGCCGGAACTGGTACTTGCCCACCTGTACCTCATATCCTTGCTCCCTGGCCTGTGCCTCGGTCAATCCGATGCTGGCCACCTGGGGCTGGCAATAGGTACATGCCGGCACCAGCTGATAATCCAGGGGAACCGGGTCTTCCCCGGAGAGCGCTTCCACACAGATGACGCCCTCTTTGGAACCCACATGCGCCAGCCAGGGCGGCCCGATGACATCGCCGATGGCATACACCCCCTCAACGCTGGTGCGGTAATATTCATCGGTGACAATCCGGTCCTTCTCGGTGTCAACGCCCACCGCCTCCAATCCCAGCTGTTCCACATTCCCCTGTACACCAATGGCCACGAGCGCTTTCTCCGCTTTCACGGCTTCTGTGCCGTCGTCTTCCGTCGAGAGGGTTACCTTGATATTCTTTTTCAGCTTCTCGATTTTTTCAACCTTGGTACCGGTCCGTATTTCGATACCGTATTTTTTAAACGACTTCTCCAATTCTTTGGAAATCTCTTCATCTTCATTGGGAACGATACGCGGGAGCATCTCTACCACGGTCACCTTGGTACCGAAACTATTAAAAAAATAGGCAAATTCCACTCCGATGGCCCCCGCCCCGATGATCACCATGGACTTAGGCAGTTCTTCCAGGACCAGGGCCTCTTTATATGAGATAATTCGCTCCCCGTCCGGTGCCACATTCGGAATTTGCCGGGGACGAGCGCCGGTAGCGATAATAATGTGCTTCGCTTCCACCACAGAGGTTGCATCGGAGTCGGCAGGTGTTACTTCAATGGTGTTCTTGGAGGTGAGGGTTCCGGTCCCCCGGATATATTGGATCTGATGCTTCTTGAACAGATATTCGACGCCTTTAATCTGCCGTTGGGCCACTTTCCGGGACCGGTCAATAATTTTGTGAAAATCGAAGTCCACTTTCTCAGCAGATAATCCATAGCTCTCGGCATCCTGAAAAATGTGATACAATTCAGCGCTTCGGAGCAAGGCCTTGGTCGGAATGCATCCCCACTTTACACAGATCCCTCCCAGGTCTTCCCGCTCTACTACGGCCACCGCATGGCCGAGCTGGGCCGCGCGGATCGCTGCCACATATCCGGCCGGGCCTCCGCCAACCACTGCAACATCCACCGTCGTCTTCTTATCCGCCATGAGCCCTACCCTTCATTTCTCATAGTTTGGTCCGCTCCCGCTTCTTTCTGCCTGCCAAATCTTTTGAAGTTATAAAAGTTCAAAATGATATCCAAATCAGCAACACCATTCTGTTGGCTCGCCAGCAACACGGTCCGGATTACGCATCGGTACCGGGTCCTAATTCCTCCTGTCCGATCAGATCCCGGAGGATGAGCAGGTTTTTCTTGTACCACTTGTCTCCACCGGGAGTCTCCAGCACCATGGGAATGTCATCGAAGCGATCGTCATTCACGAGCAGCCGGAAGGGCTCCAATCCCAAAAAGCCCATGCCGAGATTTTCATGCCGGTCCACCCGGGATCCCAGTTCTTTCTTGGAATCGTTCAAATGAAAGGCTTTTATCCACTCGATTCCAACGACTGTTTCGAACTCTTTCCAGGTCTGCTCATAGGCGGAGGCGGAGCGGATGTCATACCCGGCCGCAAACATGTGACAGGTATCAATGCAAACGCCGATTCTGCTCTGGTCCCGCACCTGTTCAATAATCTCCTTTAACTGCTGGAAGGTATATCCCACATTGGTGCCCTGACCCGCCGTAATTTCTACCAAACTCACCACTTTCGCGTCGGGTGTCTCCGCGTGGGCCCGGTTCAGGCTCTCTGCGATGCTATCCAGGGCATGTTGCTCGCCCGCTTTCATATGGGCACCGGGATGAAACACCAGATACGGGATCCCCAATTGATCACAGCGCTGAATTTCGTCCAGGAACGCGGCACGAGATTTCTGTAATTTGTCCTCCTCGGGCGATCCCAGATTGATCAAATACGAGTCATGCGTCATCACGTCACCGGGCCGGTGGCTGGCCAGATTTTTTTTGAACTGAGAGATGTCCCCCGATTCCAACGGCGGTGAAGACCACTGCATTTGATTTTTGGTAAAAATCTGTATGGCATCGCATCCCAGGCGTTCACCACGCTCGGGCGCGTTGTAAATCCCGCCGGCAATGGAAACGTGGGCTCCGAATTTTTTCATCGTCTTTTCCATATTTTGGTATTCAGTTACGGTTAAATTTGGCCGAAATTGATCAGCATCAGAAATTCCTGCCGGGTACGCTGATCTTCTTCGAACACCCCGAACATGGCACTGGTGGTAGCGTAGCTGTTCTGTTTCTCGACGCCTCGCATTTGCATACACATGTGGCGTCCTTCAATGACGACGCCCAGCCCAATGGGCTCAATCACCTCGTGAATAGCCCGGGCAATTTGCTGGGTCAGTCGTTCCTGGACCTGCAGGCGCCGGGCGAACATCTCGACGATCCGGGGGATCTTGCTTAACCCGACAATTTTGTTATCGGGGATGTAGGCGACATGCGCCTTGCCGAAGAACGGTAACAAATGGTGTTCGCACATACTGAAATAATCGATATCCTTGATGGTGATCATCTCATGATAGTCCACATCAAAGAGTGCATCGTTCACCAGTTCGTCCAGATCCATCGAATATCCCTGGGAGAAAAAATCCCAGGCATCCGCAACCCGCCGGGGCGTTTCAAGCAATCCCTCCCGGCTCGGATCCTCGCCGATGCCGGTCAACAGATCTCTGGTTAATCGACGGACTTTTTCTTTACCCTGATCATTCATACGCAGGCCCCTCTGTCTTCCTTCCGTACCAGCCGGACTCTCCTGTCCTGGCATCTACCTCTTTCCATGTTCGTGGGGATGGCCTTCAACCATGTGTCCCCGGAATCTGCTCCGTTCGGAACAGAAAAGAATGTAACAAGCAATGCAGAAAAAATCGCCTGAATTATTAGAGGGTTGTTCGGGTGACGTTGAGGGGATTGAGAGTCTGCCGCTACAAAGGATTGTGGAACAATCCAAGACGTTTTAGATCGTTAATCTCCCCGATAGACCGCCCGGTTTTCCGCCGTCTCCCAGAGCTGGACTTCGCAGAGAATATCGTTCGGAATCACCTTTTCCAGTTCCCGGTAAAACGCGATGCAAAGGTTTTCCGCCGTCGGAATAATCCCGTTCAGAAACGGCACATCCAGGTTCAGGTGGTAGTGATCCACTTGATCGATCACGTGGCGGTTCACTAAATCCTTGAGCTGTTTTAACTCGATGAGCATCCCGGTCTCGGGATCCACTTCTCCCCGGAGGATCACCAGTAATTCATAATTATGGCCGTGGCCGTTGGGCCGGGCACACTTCCCGAACACCCGGTAGTTTTTTTCGTCACTCCAGTCGGGGTTTCGCAGGACGTGAGACGCCTCGAAGCGAAACCGTTTGGACAGTTCGATGATCGCCATATGTTCGCCGTTATTTTGTTTGGTTTGCCCGGGTAGTTTTGACCGCTTTCTCTCCAGACGGGCAGTACGCCAGGAGCCCGCACTCACTGCACCGGGGGGACCGGGCCTTACACACGTTCCGGCCGTGCTCAATGACCAGATGCGCCCAATCGATCCAGTCTTCCCCGGGGAGGAGATTTTGGAGATCGAACTCAATTTTTTCGGGATTGGTTTCGGCGGTGAGCCCTAACAACCGGCTGATACGCTTCACATGGGTATCCACCACAATTCCGGGAATGCGATGTGCCACTCCCAGAATGACGTTGGCTGTTTTCCGCCCGACTCCCGGGAGTGCCGTCAGTTCTTTCATACTGGCCGGGATTTCGCCTTCGTGTTCGTCGACAATCCCGGCGGCAAATCCCTTCAAAGACTTCGCTTTATTCCGATAGAATCCGGTGGACCGGATTTCCTGCTCCAGATCCTTCAACGGCGCTCCGGCAAAAGCCTCCGGCGTCGGGTATTTTTCGAACAGCCCCGGCGTAACTTTGTTCACCCGTTCGTCGGTACACTGCGCGGACAAAATGGTCGCCACGGAGAGCTCGAAAGCGTTTGAATGATTTAGAGAACACCTGGCGTCGGGATAGGCCTGTCTCAGCGCCCGAATGATCTGTTTTACCCGGTCTTTCCGGTCGCCCACGGATTCCTTCGGATACTGTCTGAGTTTCATGAATCTTTTACTCCGGCATAGTGTTGCGCGTACAAGGTGAGCATTTTTTTTATCCGGGCCAACCGGGGTTCGTCCTCCTGTTTAGTATAGGCCAGGGCCAGGTTTCGCAGCATGCGTTCAATAATGTCTGCGGCAGTGACCGGTCGCAGAAAACTCAAATCGAACCCGACTCCGGTCCGACGGCAAAACCGCTCGACGTCCCCGAGATCCATGAGTCGTCCCCGGTGGAATGGGTCGATATAGACCTGCCCGGGTTCCCTCCCGGGAAATTTCAACAGAAAATGGCCGGGCACTCCAAGACCTTCCAACGGAATGCCTGCCCGACGGCCCACCAGGATATATAATACCGAAAGGGTAATCGGCAGCCCCACTTTTCGATCGATGACGGAATGCAGATAAGAGTTTTCCGGTTGATAATAATGATCGCTATTCCCGTTGTATTTTTCTGCCAGCGCCAGCACGCGGATCAGACGTTTCAGCCGGTCATAACCGGTGTCTGTGGGACGAAACTTTCCCCGGACCTTCCCGGCTATAAAATCCAGCTTTTTCTGATAATGCCGCACATTTAAATCCGGGTGGCCGATCCGGGCAATAAACCAGGCCCCGGCTTCCAGATCCAAATCCTGTCCCCGGGCGTGGTTCAACATTTCCACCCATTCCCGCTCCAGAGATGTCCGCCGGATTTCCTTCCGGATGTTCAGTGCCCGTTCTAACCGATCCCCGTCCTCCTGCCGGACCACTTCATCCAGGTATGGAATGGCCTGCGTTCCATATTCCAGTAGCCGTTGTTCAACGGCGCCATATATCTGGTCATCATCCAACAACTTTATCAAAGCACGCAGTTCCGAATCGGTCATAGGTTTCAGCGAGGGTCGGTTTTTCGAAGCATTATACCGGATAGCTGCCGGTCCTCCTGCATGATTTCCACAGAGAGATTCTCTTCCAGATATCGGGTCCGGATGTATCCCAATCCCCGGTGTGACTCCTGCTCCGGTGACCAGATCACGCTGGTTAGTTCACCGATGCGTTGTTCTCCCCGATACACGTCAGCCGGCGTGGTGAGTAGATCTCCGGACGCTCCGGCAATTTCGAACTGACAGAGATGCTGTTTAATTTTATCGTAGTTGATGGTGCGGGCAATGACCTCCTGGCCGGCAAAACAACTATCCAGATCGACGGGACTGATCAGGTGAGCCTCCGGCGCGATATGCCGGTCGTTAATTTCAGCAGGATACTGCGGGATACCGGCAGAAATGCGGGCAATTTGATACGCCTGAAATCCAACCGGCTGCCAGTCCTGACTCACGGATTGCAATCGGTCCCATACCGTCTCGCCGGCACGGTGCGGAAAGAACAGGCCGCCGTCAGGGGAGGTAAGCCCCGGCATGCACGTGATCGTGATCCCGTCCCCGGGATCGCCCACAGTTTGAAGCCTGTAGGGCTCTGCCGGGTCCAACTCCACTCCGAAGGCTTCCCGGAGTACGCTTTTACATTCCGGTCCGCTGAACTGCAGAAAGGCCCCGTCTTCTCCGACCGGCTCGAACTCCACGTGATCCTTGAAAAAAATGTAGGCCTGTAAATGCTCAATCACGGGCTGTGCCGCTCCGGGGCCGGTGATCAGGTATAATTCCTGGTCACCGGTGCGGTAGACCGTTACCCAATCTACAAAACGGCCTTCGGCGGTGGTGACGATAGTCTCCATGCCGCGCCCTTCCGTGAGGTCGTTGATTGGCGCGGACGTCATCCGGTGTAAAAAATCCCGGGCCGTCTCCCCGGTGACCCGGATCCGGCCGAAATAACTCTTATCGATCACGCCGCAGCCCTTACGTACAGCCTGTAACTCCCCATGCACGTCACCAAAATCGGTCGGGAGGAGCCAGCCGGAGCGTTCAACCCAGCTTGCCCCAAGGGATTCATATTCGGCCTGCAGGATCAGATGGCGGGTATCAGTTTCGATAGGGTCCATGGTTGAATAATTGGTTAAGAATTGTTGTTCAGAAGTTCCAATTGCCACATGCTCCGGCAGGAGTTCCGCACTCAGGTTCGGACCTGCTCTTTTTTTCTCCGGAAGAACCGGCTGACGTCTCCGGCGTCCCAGGCGTTTACGACGTCTTCTCTGGTGAACCAGCCCTTTCGGGCAATACCGACCCCGTACCGGATGTCCTGCAACCCGTCCAGCCGGTGGGCATCCGGATTTACCGAAACTTTGACCCCGTGCTCTTTGGCCGTCCGGCCCCAGCGCCAGTCCAAGTCCAATCGCTTCGGATTGGCATTGATTTCGATGCCGGTGCCGGCCTCCCCTGCGGCCTCAATCACCGCGGCCAGGTTCACTGCGTATTCATCTCTGGCCAGCAGCAACCGTCCGGTCGGATGCCCCAAAAACGCAGTGTATGGATTCTGCACCGCTTTGACAATGCGCTCCGTTTGCTTCGACTCCTTCAAATTAAAGTTGCTGTGGACCGAAGCGATGACGAAGTCAAACTGTTCTAAAATCTCCTCCGGGTAATCCAGCGCACCGTCAGGCAGGATATCACTTTCAATTCCACGAAATATAGTAAAATCCGATAATTCCGTCTGGAGTTGTTCGATTTCTTCCCACTGTTCACGAAGGCGTTCCGGTGATAATCCATTGGCATAAAAAGCCGACTGGCTGTGATCGGTTATCCCCAGATACTGGTACCCCAGGTTCTGACATGCCTCCACTAACTCTTTAATCCCCGGAATACCGTCGCTGTAGTAGGTATGGACGTGCAGAACCCCGCGAATATCTGCCGGCTCAACCAACGCCGGGATTTCCGACTCTGCCGCATACTCAATTTCTCCGTTGTTCTCCCGGAGCTCCGGAGGGATATAATGTAATGCGAGTGCCCGGAATATCTCTTTTTCGTCTGAGCAGGCGATTAATTCATCCTCGTCCTTGAACAGCCCGTATTCGTTCATCTTCATGTGCCGCTGTTTGGCCCGGCTTCGCATAGCCGTGTTATGGGCTTTACTCCCGGTGAAATGATGCAAAGCGTAGGGAAACTGTTCATCGTCTACCAGCCTGAGATCCGCGTTGATACCACTCTCCAGCCGGATACTGGTTTTCGTTTCTCCTTTTCCAATGATTTCCTTCACTTCCGGATACTCGACATAGGCCTCCATGACTGCATTCCGGTCCGAAGGCTCGGTGCTGGCCACGATATCGATATCTTTGACGGTTTCCGCATGCCGGCGCAAACTCCCGGCCAACCGGCCCCGGATTATCTGTGGCAGATCCTGTACATATTCCAATAATGGCGTTGCGGCTCTCAAGACATCATTGATGAGCCACCGTTCCTGATACTTTTTGATGAAATCGATACCATCCAGGATTTTTTGCTGGGTTTTGGCACCGAATCCCTCCAAATCAACCAACCGGTTCTCCTGGCAGGCATATTCCAATTCTCCTATGGTGGTGATGTCGAGTTGCTGCCAGATTTTACGAACCTTTTTGGGCCCTAACCCCGGAATCTCCAGCATATCCAGCAGTCCGGCGGGAATATCCTCTTTAAGCTTCTCGTGATATGCCAGGTGTCCGGTAGACACCAATTCCGTAATTTTTTCCGAGAGGGCTTCTCCCACCCCCTTCACCTGGGAGATCCGGCCGGATTCCACCAGCTCTCCGATGTCCTCGGTGAGCGTCTCGATAGTACGGGCCGCATTATAATAGGCTCGGGATTTAAAAGGATTTTCACCCTTCAGTTCCAACAGGGTTCCGATTTCATTCAAAACACCGGCCACTTCCTTTTTCGTAATGTTTTCCATAGCCGCGCTCCTGCTGCTTGAACTGCCACGTCCCTCGTAATTGCAACCCATTCTCAATGAGAGTAGTTTACAGAAATTTCGGTACGGATTCAATTCCAATCGCCGGAAGCCAACGATGAGTGGCGGGTGGTAAGATATCAACTTGCCGGAGGAGGGTGCTGACGCTCCGGGTGCAATCCAGTCCGGAAAAATCACGCCCGGCGCGGAGCCCTGCACCGGGCCGCTACGGAGTAATAGTCACCGGTCACCGTCTCAACATGCTCAGGAATCCTTCCCCCGGAGGTTTTTTTTGCGAAGCAGGTTGACCGATTGGCCGGACACCACCGCATCGTACCCGAATTTCCGGCGAAGCTCTTCGATGGCCTGGAGCCGGTGTTCCGCCTCCCCTTCCCCGGAGACTCCTGAGTCGAACAGATCCAGTTGCTCGTCGCATTCCTGTAATTGGGTGACCCCCACCCCGATAAGCCGCACACCTCTGCCCACGTCTGCGGATTCCATCAATAATCGATGTGCGACTTCATATACCACGTCGGTTAACCCGGTGGGCTCGTCCAGCGTCTGCGCCCGGGTATGCGTTTCAAAATCCGGATACCGGTATTTGATGGTCACGGTGAGTGCTCTTTTCCCTCCCAACCGCAACTTGGAGACCACCTGGCCTGCCAGGTAATGAAGAACGGAGAGCAGATACTCGGCATCCCCGATGTCCTCCCGGAACGTGATTTCTTTGCTGATGGATTTTCGGACGCGTTCCGAGACCACCGGGGTTTCCGAGTGTCCCAGAGCCCGGCGATGCAGCGATTCGGCCCGGGAGCGGTCGCCCAGCATTCGTTCTAGTCGTTCCGGTTCCAGCCGGGCCAAGTCGCCGATGGTTTGCACTCCCATTGCCTGCAATTTCTCTTCGGTCCGCGGGCCCACCCCCGGCAGTTTCCGAATTTCCATGGGATCCAGGAATTCTGTTTCGTACCCCGGCCAGACCACGGTGATGGCGTCTGGTTTGCCGAAATCGGAGGCAATCTTTGCAATAAGTTTATTCGTCCCGGCTCCAAAAGACGCTACCAATCCGGTCTCACGAAGGATATGTTTTTTTATGGTTTCGGCGGTCTGAAGCGGGGTGCCGAAAAGCCGCTCCGTTCCGGTGAGATCCAGATAGGCTTCGTCGATGGAGGCCATCTCCACTAACGGCGTGTATTGTTCCAGAATGGCCCGTACCTGGAGTGAGTAGTCGTCATAATCTTCAAAATGGCCCCGGATAAAGATCGCTTCCGGACACAACTGCCGGGCCCGGGAGGCGGGCATCGCCGAATGCACTCCGAATTCCCGGGCTTCGTAGGCCGCGGAACTCACGACGCCCCGGCCGTCGGGATCGCCGCCGACGATCACCGGCTTTCCCACCAGCGAGGGATCCTTGAGGCGTTCCACCGCCACAAAAAAACAGTCCATATCCACGTGCAGGATATTTCTCCGGGATATGCCGGTGGTCTCTTGGGATACCCTTGCCATACTTTTAACTCTTCTGTCCGACGTCCCGGCTCGATTGCCGGTTACATCACTATTTTTATGAACGAAACATAACACCGTTCCTCCGATAAACCTAACATGTCCCTTCCCTGAAATAAAGCAGAGTTTTCCCGGGCACTGTGTATGGCCGGACGCGGCATCAGTTCAGGCCGGCGACCCGTTCAACGTGCCGGCATCTTTTTCCTTCCACCCTTCCCCCTTTCTGGTTTGTAACCCCTCGAACCCTCGCCACTCTAATGCAATGATTACAATAAAAAACCCGGCGGGGTGGAGCGGAAGCAGAGAGGAAAATCAGATGATCTAAGTTGTAAAAACCGTTACTTTTAAGTTTATGGAGCCTTCCGGCTTAACAGCCGGGGTTCCTCCTTTGACTCCGCACACGGGCGGAGCCTGGGGCGGAATCCCGCCCAGAAGACCATTCATCCACGCTTTGACAAACGTGGTCTTCTGGATGGCGGGATAAATACAGGGAATCGAATATCCCGACGGGAAGTATGAAAACGACGAAATTTTATCATTATAACAGGTTCCGGTAATCAGAGAAAAACCACATAGATTTCAAAGGAGCGATCATGAGCGAACAGGAAACACGAAGTGTCATTATTATTGGATCCGGCGCGGCGGGACTCACGGCCGCCATTTACAACGCTCGTGCGAATTTAAATCCCCTGGTCTTTGAGGGGAACCAACCGGGGGGTCAGCTGACGATCACCACCGAAGTGGAAAATTACCCCGGTTTTCCGGAAGGCATCATGGGCCCCGAAATGATGGATAATTTCCGGAAACAGGCGCAAAAATTCGGGGCGGAAACGCACTTCAAACATGTCACCGAAGTAGATTTCAGCGAGCGGCCTTTTAAGGTCTGGGTGGGTGAGGATCTGTATCGCGCCCATGCCGTCATTATTGCCACCGGCGCCAGTGCAAAAACGCTCAAGCTGGAGAAAGAGGATGAACTTATGGGCCATGGGGTATCGGCTTGCGCCACCTGTGACGGCTTCTTTTTCAAGGACCGGGAAATTATCGTGGTGGGGGGCGGCGACTCCGCCATGGAGGAAGGTACTTATCTGACCAAATTTGCGAAAAAAGTCTACATCGCCCATCGCCGGGATGAATTACGAGCTTCAAGTATCATGGCGGAACGCGCCCACAAAAATGAAAAAATCGAATTTCTCTGGAGCACGGAAGTGGTAGGATTACACGGTGACCCCCAAAACGGCGGGCTGGAAGCGGTCACCTTGCATAACAATAAAACGGACGAAGATCAGAAAATGCCTATCGAGGGACTCTTCTATGCCATCGGGCATACCCCCAACACCTCGGTGTTCCAGGGCAGGATCGATATGGATCAGAAGGGATACATTATCACCCAACCGAAGAACACTTCCACGAACGTGGAGGGGGTCTTCGCGTGTGGTGACGTGCAGGATCCGGTGTATCGCCAGGCGATAACCGCGGCCGGTAGCGGCTGCATGTCGGCTATTGACGCCGAACGCTGGCTCACCGAGCAGGGATTAGTGGAATAATCAACCATCGTACATTTGCCGTTTGGCCGAGCCGGGCGCCAGCCGCCCGGCTTTTTTTGGGGCGGTGAGAGAAGGGACGAGGTCTACCGAACAGAAGACACCTCGTGTTCAGAGGGTTGGCGAATCAGGTAGCTGTTCGGTCATTCATGCGGAACGTACCGGTCCTTTATTTTATGCAGATACTCTTTTGCCGCTTCGTGGTCATTGGGGATTTCCCCGTCCAGGATGGCTTGCTCTATTTGATCTTTAATTTTTCCCACCAGCGGTCCGGGCCCGATTTCACAGATGTCCATGATTTCATCGCCCCGCACCGGGGATTGGAATTCCGCCATTTTATCCTTCTCTTCGACTTCCGCCATCCGCCGGACCACGCGGTCAAAATTCGCCATATAGCGCCGGACCCGGCGGGGGTTTTTAGAGGTGATATCCGCCCGGCAGAGAGTGATCAGATCGTTCAGGTCATTCCCGACCTGGACCAACAACCGGCGGATAGCCGAATCGGTCACTTCTTCCTGGGCCAGGGAAATGGGGCGCAGGTGGAGCCGGGTGAGTTTCTGGACGTATTTTTTGGTGGCGTTCGGTAACTTCAGCCGGCGGCAAAACCCTTCCAGCATGCGGGCGCCGATTTCATCGTGTCCGTAAAACGTCCAGCCCACATCCATTCGGAAACGCTTGGTCCGGGGTTTGGCAATATCATGGACTAACGCTGCCATCCGGAGTTCCGTTTTGTTCGTTAACTCAGCGATGTTGTCCACCACCTGGAAGGTATGATGCAACACGTCTTTATGATGAAACCCGTCCCGTTCCTCGATCCCTTCCATCTCTGCGAATTCGGGGAGAATCAATTTCAGTAATCCGGTTTCATGCAGCAGATACAATCCGGTGGAGGGCACCGGGGAATCCAGTATTTTCAGTAATTCAGCCGTGATACGCTCCTGAGAGACGATCTCGATGCGCTGGCGTTCTTGCTCGATGGCCTGCCGGGTTTCTTTCTCCACCTTAAACTCTAACTGGGCGGCAAAACGGATCGCCCGCAGCATCCGGAGCGGATCTTCACTTAACGTCTCTGCCGGGTTTAAGGGGGTGCGAATCAGCTGTCGCTTTAAATCTTTCCGCCCCTGAAACGGATCCCTGAGCGCGCCGTAGGACTCCTGATTCAGTGAAACCGCCATGGCATTGATGGTGAAATCCCGGCGGCCGGCATCGGTTTCGACGTTCGCCTGTGTAATGGTGGGCTTGCGGGAATCGGTGTCGTAGGACTCTGAGCGGGCAGTCGCTACCTCGATGTCGTAATCCCGGTAAGGGATCATCGCCGTGCCGAATTTTTCATAGGGGACGATGGTCTTAACATGCAACCGATCCGCCAGAGTTCTGGCGAATTCCACCCCATCTCCCACGACCATCACATCGATATCGGTCGTCGAGCGTTGCAGCAGGATATCCCGAACGCATCCCCCGACCGCATAACATTCCAGCGCGGCCCGGTCGGCTGTTTCACCGATAATCTTCAGCAGGTGGGCAATGATCTTCTGTTCGGCTATCAGGTCAGCAATGTTTTCTTTACCGGGCATAAACTTTTGCTATTTCAATCAGTTAGATTCATGTGTATCTTTTGTTAACAGCCAGATAAAGTATAAATGAAATACAGGAAGTACAACTTAACATTCAGGGCTATCATCCGACTGTACGCCAGTAATAACTTGACAAAAGGGGAAATTGCAAACATATTTCATATCCGGAATCATCGGACGTCCGAGATTAACCTTATGCGCAAAATATTCACCAGCCTGCTGATACTCATGGCCCTGGGGGCTCCCGTCCGGGGGCAGCAATTAAAAGCGACTGTCTCCGTCCAGGCCGACCGGCTTGACCCCACCTATCAAAATTATCTGGAAAATTTTAAATACGACATCGAGCAGTATATTAACAACTATGAATACACCGACGGGACGTACGGAACCCAAGTGCCCGTCACCTATAATGTTTATATCGAACAAGCCAGCGAAACCGGGGCCCAGACCACGTACAGCGCCCAGTTATTAGTCACCGACGGCAGTAATCAACGGTATTTTGACAAAAACTGGGAATTCTCGTACAGCTCGGGGCAGGTCTACCAGCACGGCATCTATACGCCGGTGACGGCTATTGTGGACTTTTACGCCTACCTGCTGCTGGCCGGGGAAGTCGATACCTACGGCCGTCTGGCGGGTACGCCCTATTATAACACGGCCTTATCCATTGCCAACCAGGCCAGCCGGTCCGGACTGGGAACGGGGTGGCGCGATCGCATTAAACTCTTGGATGACCTGCAAAATCACCGGGATTTGCGCTCGCTGAAATACACCTTTTTTGATGCGTACTGGGATTATCAGGAATCTAGCGTGGCCGATGCCAAAATCGGTTTTACCGACGCCATGGACTTAATCCAAAAAATTCTGGATCACAACCGGGATGATAAATATACGAAAATCTTCCTGGAGGGGACAGCCGACAAGGTTGGCTGGCTTGCCGCCCAGTTGAAGGATTACGATGCGCTGAAGACGTTAAGCACGATCGATCCCGATAACGAAGCCGTTTACCAGAGATATCTGCCCTGACCGCTCAATTTTTCTTACTCCCCCGGGACCGACTCCGGGATCCGATGTCGTTTGATTTCCCAGGTCCGATGCCCGAGTAAATATCTTTCCAGTGCAATACTCGCCTGAAACAGGCGCCGGTCGATCACGGCGTCGGACCGTCGCCGTATTTTTTTTACGGTTCTCCGCTTCGCATACAGTTTCCCGGGATGGGTAAAAACCCACCACCAGGCCTTGACCACCGCCAGTGCCCGGGACAGATCACCCGAGAACAGCGAGAAGGCCATCGCCAGACCGTCCAGCAGCCAGCGCTGGAATCCCCGAATCGCGGCATGCCAGAGATTGTAGTTCGCCAGGAGCATGAACACGCTATTCCGATGGTTCAGGTACTTTTTCAAAGGGGATTCCATGGGAAGCGTATAACCACTATGATGATAAATAACTGCAGCCGGCACCACTGCTACTTCCCACCCTGCCAGATGCGCCCGCCAGTTCAGATCGATTTCCTCCATGTGGGCAAAGAAAATTTCATCGAAGTTTCCCACCTGGTCCAGTACTTCCCGCCGGAGAATACAGGCCGTGCCGCTGGCCCAGAAAATATACAGGGGATCTTCGTACTGTCCCGTGTCCCGTTCCACGCTATCGAAAATCCGTCCCCGGGCGAACGGAAAAGCGTATTTATCCATAAACCCCCCGGCGGCGCCGCTGTAGTCGAACAAGTCCGGATCCAGGGCATTCTTCAATTTGGGCTGAACGATGCCCACTTCCGGATGCTCCGCCATGTACCGGACTAAGATGTCCAGCCAGTCCGGTTCCTGGGTGGTGTCGTTGTTTAAAATGACCACATACTCCCCGGTCGCCACCTCAAGTCCGCGGTTGCACCCTCCTGCGAACCCCAAATTCTGCCGGTTCTGAACGATCCGGACGTCGGGAAAGTGCTCCCGGACATACCGGACGCTGTCGTCCGTGGAGTCGTTGTCCACTACGATGGTTTCAAAAGGTTGATACGTGGTCTGCTCGAGGGAGGCCAGGCATGCCGCCAGGACTTCCCGGTGATTCCAATGGGGGATCACGATGGATACTGCCGGTTTCATACGTTCACCGGAATCATGTGGCAGTATCGAGATTCTGTCGCAACCGTCCGGGCCAAAGTCCGGATCGTGCTAGGAGCCCGCTGCCTGATGAAACGCCGGCCCTCCGTCATCCGGTGGAATCCGGTGCCTGCATCTTCTGCTCATACTGCCTGAGAAGCTGTTGCGCACTCTGATCACTGGGATTATACTGCAGCCACTGGTCGACCAGATTATACGCCTCCTGCCAGCGTTGTTGTTTCTCATAAATTTGCAGCAGTCCTCCCACGGCCTGGCCGTTGGTGGGGTCGCTCTGAAACACCCGGCTGAAGATACTGTCGGCCACTTCGTCTTCATTCAGTACTGAGGAGTATAACCAGGCGTAAGATAGTTTTTGGCGGACGTCAAGGTTCGGCCGCTGCATCACTTGATCCAGCCGGGAGCGTAACATCTCCGGCTCCCCGGCTTCGGCATATAACTGGCCGATCTGTAAATAGGCATTCTGGTCGGAAAAGGGTACCGTCTGTTCCGGAATCGCCGCGCTCATCCGGTCCAAAACATGGCGCATGTTTTCCTTGTCCCCCTGCTGGTAATAATACATGGCCAGCTGCAAAAAGCAGGATCGGTAGTTTTGGAGCAAATTCCGGATGTCATTATTCAAAAACACCCCCGGATCCCCGATATTCCGGTATTGATACTTATGATAGATATTTTCTGAGAGGATCTCCGGGTCCACATTATTTTCGGGTTTATAGGGCATCACCTTTTGAGCCAATCCGTCCCGGCGCAGGTAATTGTCCAGATTAATTTTGTTGTCCTCCGAAACCGTAATAGCAAAGTAAATGGGCCGTTCGCCCAGGTTTTCCTGCAGAATGCGCAGGATCATAATATCCTGCACCCGCAAGGCGTCACTCCAGGTAGGATCCAGTTGAAAAGAAATCTGCCCGGCAGGGTTCTGGTCTGTTTTCGGAACCGAGATGTCGATCATCCTGGATTTGAACTGAATCGGGTAGAGTCGATCGATGGTCTCATCGCTGAAACTCGCCGGTAAAATCTGTGGCTGATAGTCCCGCAGCTGCTTAATGTACCAGTGGGTGTTCAGCAAACTCAGGTTCACCACTTTCACGTCCTTGCGAATCCCCTCCACCTCCTGGAGATACCACAACGGAAACGTATCGTTATCCCCGTTGGTGAACAGGATACCGTTGGGTTCTACTGTTTGTAGCAGGTTATACGAGTAATCCCAGGCCACGTAGTTTCCGGTCCGGTCGTGGGTGGAATAATTCTTGGCGATCATCTGGATCGGCACCCCGAGCAGCAGCACGCCCGTGAGGCCGTAGGCGATCAACCGGGCGAGTTTCTCCTTCTTCTTCCCCAGGGAGTCCCGGATCAGTTCCAGGATACCGCTGGCTCCCAACCCAATCCACATCGAGAAGGCCATGAACGATCCTACGTAGCTGTAGTCCCGCTCCCGGGGTTGGGGATCCGGTTGGTTCAGGTAAAAAATAACCGCCAGCCCCGTCATGAGAAACAAGGTGAGGATCACCAGTCCTCGCTTGGGATCCCGCTGGAAATGATACATCATCCCGAACAATCCCAGCAGAAACGGGAGGAGTAAAAATTGAGTTACATCCACCTGCTCCGCCAGCCGGGGATTCGTGTAATTGGTTTTGCCCAGAAATTGCCAGCCGAAGTACCGGAGATACATGTATTTGATCTGGTATTTCCAGAGAAAGCCCAAGGACGACCCCGCCTGGTTCGCCATCCGGGCAGCCGGATTTTGCTTTGACTCCTCCCAGACGCCCTTTCGGTCCAGGATAGAGTGAGCTCCGTACTGTTCCCGGTCCAGATAGGAAACGAACCGCGCCGGCGTGGACGGATCGTTTTCGTTAATCGCCGGATCCTGATTCGCCCGAATATAGATCATGGTGTAACTGGAATAGCCCACCAGAATCAGCGCCACCGACATCAGCGCCACAGCCATGGTCTGCCGCTTGTTTCGCACCGCCCACCAGGCAACCAGGAACACGGCCAGCACCACCAAGGCCACCAAAAATAACCCGACATTCCCGTCCAGATAGGTGGCGGACATCAGTTTCGGCAACCCCTTGATGATCCCCAGGTAGATAAACAAAAAGGCGGCAAGCGTGAGGGCGGTGGTGGCGAAAAACGTGGACCACTTAAAAGGATATTTCCGATAATAGATCACCAGGGCGATCACCGGCAGGGCCAGCAAATTCAGCAGATGGACACCGATGGCCAGCCCCATGATATAGGCGATGCCCAGCAGATACCGTTCGTGTCCGGGTTCCTCCGAATGCCGGGCCCAGCGAAAGATCAACCAGACGACCAGCGCGGTGGCCATCGTACTCATAGCGTAGACTTCCGCCTCAGCCACGTTGAACCAATGGCTGTCGGTGCCGGCAAAGGCCAGCGCCCCGATCACTGCGCCCCCGTAAGCGATTAGTTTATCCCACCCGGAGGTTAACTCTCCCCGCCAGAGGCGGACCAGTTCGACAATAATTAAAAAGACCAGCACGTTGGCCAGTGCTCCGGCCAGAGGCGACATCAAGTTCACCCGCAGCGCCGGATCCGCCGCAGTGGGGAGCAGACTGAAAATCCGGCCTATTAAGATGAACAACGGACTGCCCGGGGGATGAGGAACTCCCAGAGTGTAGGAGGTGGCGATGAATTCACCACAGTCCCAGAACGACACTGTGGGCGCCATAGTCCTGAGATATAAAATCCACGAGATCAGGAACACTCCCGCTCCCAGTATATACTTTATCCGATTCTTCTGCATGCCTTCCTCAATCCACTCGAATTGACGTTACCGACCGGAGCATCTACTTTTTTGTCTCCGGGTTTACCTATTAACCCCACTGGAATCAGGTTGTTTCATTTGGGCTTCATATCTCCGGAGTAATTGATTCGCGGTCGAATCAGCGGGATGGGTTTGCACCCATTGATTGACTATGTTAAAGGCATCGCGCCAGCGCTTTTCGTGCTCATAGATCCGGATCAGATTCCCGACGACCTGTCCGTCATTGGGATTCCGGGCATAAAGATCGGCCAGAACACTTCCGGCGGCGGCGTAATCATTCAGGTAGCGGATATACCATTCCGCGTAGGCGACCCGCCGCTGGTCACTCAGACTCGGTTTGCTCAGTGTTTCGGCTAACCGCTCCTTCAGAATTTCGGGCCGGCCGGCTTCATCGAACAGCCGTCCGATCTCCAGGTACAATTCCTGCCGGCGGTACGGGATCACCTCAGCCGGCAGGGTCGTTTGCATCTTTTCCAGTACCTGTAAGAGTTGATCTTTCTCCCCGTGTTGGTAATAGTAGAACGCCAGCCGGTAAAACACCGAGCGCAGGTTCTGCAACAGGCCGGTAGTCATATCGTTATAGTAGACGGACGGATCGTTGAAATTCCGGTATTGATACTTATCAAACAGGTTCGTCTTCAGAATATCCGGATCGGTGATATCCTCCACCTTATACGGCATGACCCGTTCGGCCAGCCCCTCGAACCGCAGGAAACCATCCAGATTCACCATATTGCTGGACGGCACGGTCAGGGCGAAATAGATGGGCCGTTTTCCGAAATTCGCCTCCAGAATACGCAGAATCATGATATCCGAGACCCGGATCATATCGCCCCCGAGGGTCGGTTCCAGTTTGAACTGAATTTTTCCGTCCGGATTCTGTTTCGAGGTTGGCACCGGCAGTTCGATAGTCCGGGCGGAAAACTGCATGGGATACAACCGGTCGATGAGATCGTTACTGAAGCTGGCCGGTAAAATCTCTGGCTGGTAATCCCGAAGCTGTTTAATGTACCAGTGGGTATTCAGGAGGCTCAAATTCACCACCTTGACATCCTTGCGGATGCCCTCCACTTCCTGGAGATACCAGAGCGGAAAGGTATCGTTATCGCCGTTCGTAAACACGATGCCGTTCGGATCGATTGTTTGCAGGAGGTCGTAGGAGTAATCCCAGGCCACATAATTCCCGGTCCGGTTATGCGTATGGTAGTTTTTCGCCATCATCTGGATCGGGACGCCGATTAACAACAAACCGCTCACCGTGTAGGCCAGTATCCGCGCCAGTTTCGGCTTTTTGGGACGGAGGGAATCCTGGATGAGTTCCAGGATTCCGCTGGCGCCTAATCCAATCCAGACCGAAAACGCCATAAAGGAACCCACATAACTGTAGTCCCGCTCCCGCGGCTGGGGATCCGGCTGATTCAGATACAGGATAATCGCCAGTCCGGTCATCAGGAAGAGCGTCAACACCACCAGGGCCCGTTTTCCATCCCGCTGAAAGTGGTGGACCATTCCAAACAGCCCTAATAAAAACGGGAGCATGAGAAATTGAGTGGGGTCAATCTGGTGATTTTTCTTGCCCAGAAACTGCCAGTGAAAATACCGGAGATACATATACTTGATTTGATACTCCCAGACGAAGGCCAGGGGGGAATTGGTCCTGGGGGCGATATGCGCGCCCGGAGTCCGCTTGGATTCCTCCCAGACGCTTGCCCGGTCCAGAATGGAATGGGATCCGTACTGCTTACGCTCCAGGTAGGATACGAACCGGGCCGGGGTATTAGGATCGTTCTCATTAATCGCCGGATCCTGATTCGCCCGGATATAAATCATGGAATAACTCGAATACCCCACCAGGATAAGTGCCGCCGCCATGAGAGCCACCGCCGTGGTTTGACGCCGGTTCCGCACCGCCCACCAGGCGCCCAGAAAGACGGCTATGACCAAAATGGCCACCAGATAAAATCCGACCGTGCCGCCCAGATAACTCACCGACATCAGCTTGGGCAATCCCTTGATAATCCCCAGATAAATCACCAGGAACGCTCCCAGCGTCAGGGCGACGGTGGCGAAAAAGGTGTCCCAGCGGAAGGGATACTTCCGGTAGTAGATCACCAGGGCGATCACCGGGAGAGCCAGCAGATTCAGCAAGTGGACTCCGATGGCCAGGCCCATGATATAGGCAATAATCAGCAGATATCGTTCGTGTCCCTGTTCCTCGGAGTGCTCGGCCCACCGAAAAATGAGCCAGACCACCAGGGCCGTCGCCATGGTACTGATGGCGTACACTTCCGTTTCCGCTACGTTGAACCAATGGCTGTCGGTGGCTGCAAACGCCAGTGCCCCAATCACACCACCGGAATAGGCCACCAGTTTATCCCAGGCGCCGTCCAGGCCTTTCCGCCATAACTTTACCAGTTCGATGATAATTAAAAACACCAGCAAATTGGCGAAGGCGCCGGCGAGGGGAGACATCAGGTTCACCCGCAAAGCCGGATCGGCGGCTGTGGGCAACATCCCGAAGATGCGCCCCATTAAAATGAACAGCGGACTCCCCGGGGGATGGGGCACGCCGAGAATGTACGACGTCGCGATAAACTCGCCGCAATCCCAGAACGAGACCGTCGGGGCCATGGTGGAAAGATAGAGTCCCAGCGAAATGACGAACACTCCCGCTCCCAAAACGTACTTGATCCTATCCCGCTTCATATTGTGCCTCAGCTTTTTCCGCCCGATGTTCAGTTAGATAGACTTGATCGACACATTCGCTTTCATTACTGACGCACCCGGGGGCGGGGTTGTTCCGGGCTGTGCGCCGGGAGACCGGCGGTCTGTAGTCCGGCATGATATCAGTGAAATGGCACCTGGTTTGTCGACTCTTATGGCGTCCAGAGATTCGAGGAACCTGAGCCTGAATCCGACTCGTCTTTTTCGCCGCCTAACGCTTCGTCCGGCGTGATGATATTCTTCCGCCCCTTCTCCCCTTCCGAACCGCCTTCGCCTTCCGGGGCTCCCTCTTTATCTTTGGCGGCATGCTCGTCCTTCTTCATCTCTTCCATATAATTCATCTTCAGTTCCTTGATTGCATGATCAAGCAACCGGGTTTCGTCCTCGCTCAGATTGCCCTCGGTTTTCGCTTTCAGCATATCCAGGAGGTCGATGGAAAACTGCGCCTGTTCCAGATCCCGCTCCACCTTGTTGGTGACCGGGTTCGCCATCTTCCCCATTTGCATCCAGGCACTGGAATAAAAAGTAGAGATCAGGTACGTAAACAATTCTCCCTGTTCCGGGTACTCCTGAGATTGTTCGGCCATAAGAACCCCCTTTTTCAGCTTATATGACTCAACTCATATTGTTCGCGATAATGATCCAGAAAATGCTGTTTGAGTTTCACATGGTCGTCCCCGTCTAACCGGGGATCATCATGGACCACATCGAATGCTGCGTTTCGGGCTAAATATAACAGGTCAGTATCATTCATAAAATCGGCAATTTTCAAATCCGGGAAACCGCTTTGCCTGGTACCGAAGAATTCACCCGGGCCGCGGAGTTTGAGATCTTCATCCGCGATCTTAAAACCATCGTTGAATTCTACCATGATAGACAGCCGTTGTTCCGCAGCAGATGACTCGTCCTGTTTACCGGCCCGGTTCACCAGGATACAATAGCTGCGGTGTTCACCCCGCCCCACCCGGCCCCGGAGCTGATGCAGCTGGGTCAGACCGAACCGCTCGGCATTTTCGATGAGCATGCAGGTCGCATTCGGCACATCAATCCCGACTTCTATGACGGTGGTCGAAACAAGTACCTGGATTTCATTTCGTTCGAATCGCCGCATCCGATCTTCTTTTTCCTCCTGGGACAGCCGGCCGTGCAGGATGTCCACCTCGAATCCGGCGAATTCTTTCTGCAGGGTTTCGAAGCCCTGGGTTGCCGCCCGGAGATCCATTTTTTCGGACTCTTCAATCAGCGGATACACCACATAGCACTGCCGCCCCTGGTGGAGTTCTTCTTTGATAAATTGGTAGACCCTGGCCAGCTTCCCCGGTCCGATTTTTCGGGTGACGATGGCCTGCCGGTTAGCCGGCATCTCGTCAATCACACTCACATCCAGATCCCCGTACAATGTCATAGCCATGGTGCGGGGGATGGGGGTGGCCGTCATGACCAGCACATCGATATTGGTTCCCTTGCCGGCCAATTCCCCGCGCTGCAAAACCCCGAACCGGTGCTGTTCATCGATGATGGCTAATCCCAGCCGATGATAATCCACCACCGCCTGGATCAAGGCGTGAGTACCGACAATGAACGGGATATCTCCGTGCTTCAGTCCAGTCAGGATGCTCTTGCGGTCCGCTCCCTTCAGGGAACCGGTCAGCAACGCCACGGGCACCCGAAGCTGCTGAAAAAAGCCCCGGACCGTCCGATAATGCTGCTCGGCCAGGATCTCCGTGGGAGCCATCAGCGCCACCTGGTACCCGTTGCCGACGGCAATGGAGGCCGCCAGCATCGCCACCACGGTTTTCCCGGACCCGACATCGCCCTGCAACAGACGCTGCATCACCGTCTCCGATTTCATGTCGGCCCGGATCTCCCGCATAGCTTTTTTTTGCGCTCCGGTCAATTCAAAGGGAAGCAACCGGTAGAGATCATCGAACAGGGGCCCGATTTCCTGATACTGGATCCCTTTGGGTTGGGCCTGGGCGTGAAATTTCCGCAGCGCCAGCATCAATTGGAGAAAGAAAAATTCCTCGAATTTCAGCCGGCGCCGAGCGTGAGCCAGGCTCCTCTGGTCGGCCGGAGCGTGAATGCCCCGCAGAGCGTGCCGGATAGGGACCAACTCAAACCGGGTCCGAACCGATTCCGGCAGATACTCCGCGAGCAACTCCTGCAGGTGAGGCAGAACATACTGGAATATTCTCCGGAGGCGGCGGCTATCCAATCCGGCGGATTTCAGCCGGGCGTTCCCGGGATACAGCGGAATGATTTTCCCCGTATTGACGGGATCCGCCTCCTCGGCACCCAATTTATCGAAATCCGGATGGTTCATGGAGTAGCCGTTGAAAAAGGTCACCTTCCCGCTGACGGCGAGGGGTTCCCCGACTTTAAACTTGTTTTGCATCCACCGGGTGCCGCGGAACCACCGGCAGGTCAACATACCGGTATTATCCTGGAGGATCAGTTCGAAATACGATCGCCGGCGGCCTCCCCGCATTCCTTTGGCCGCGACCCGCCCCACCACGGTGGCCTCCTGATCGGTCTGTAATTTCCGGATCGGGACGACAGTGCTCCGGTCCAGATATCGCCTGGGGAAAAAATAGAGCAGGTCTTCCACCGTCTGCACCCCGACGCTTTCCAGAGCCTCCGCCCGGGCCGGCCCAACTCCCCGGACGAATTGCACACCGGTCTCGCCGGACCAATCCTGTTGCCGTGATGTGCCGGTTTGCCGCATAAAATCGATTACAGGTGTCGCTCGACTGTGTATTGAACTGTCGCCTGGCTGTCCGCCGGGACTTGCACCCGGAATTGGACGGTCGAGGCATTGGGGCGTTCGGAGGGCATCGATTCGTCCAGAATTTCCCAATCGCCGTAATAATGATCCAGAACGTCCACCGCTACCCGGCTCTTTTTGTGGTTCCGAAGGGTGATGTTCACCGTCCAGCGCTCGGAGGTATTGGCCCGCCGCTGATAACTCTGGATCGTCCGATCACCGACCACGTCGAATGCCGTCCCTGCCGTCAGCCGCACTTCCTCGTCGGCCGGCGTGTGGTCGATCTTATCTTCCCCCACCAGGACCTCATTACCGTCCACGTCCTCCTGCATCATGCGGACCACGCCGGCCGGCAGCGCGACGCCCAGATTGTTTTGTTTGGAGTTCTGAAACGCGATGGCGACTTCCACATTTTCCTGCTTGGCCGTGGCCCGTTCCCGGTGTTCGAAGGTATACTCGCGTTGATACCTGATGTCAGACGGTTCCCTCAGCACGACCTGTTTCATAGCATTTTGGTTCAAGGTGGTGGGGAATTCTATCTGGTAGAGATGATACTCGAAGAGCTGCCGTTCCGACACCGGGGCCGTTTCGGCCCGCTGGAGACTCAGTTGCTGCGGTATCCGGCCTCTCTCCTGTTCCCGGGCCCGGTGAATATTCCCGGCCACCAGCTTGACGGTGGCATCCTGAAACGTGGCGCCGGAACTGTTCTCCAGCGTCACCCAGGACGACAGTACACCCTGCCCGTTTTGTTCTCCCAATTGCAGGATATACTCCGCATTCCAGGACATCCCCCCGGTGAGATAGCGTAACATGACCGGATAGGTTCCGGCTCTCTGCGCATCGATGATCCACTGCAGGGTCGGCCGTACGATCAATCCTTCCGGCAACTCGGGAAAAATATACTCCTTCACGTTTCCGGTGTCGACAATCCGCAGGGTACCGTCTTCATTCCGAAGAATCAGCGAGGAGCCGTCGCGCGCCAGTAAGGTGCCGAATTGCGATTCATCACTGTCGGTGACCAGCGTTATCTGGCTGCCCAGAAATTTATCGAACACTTTCGCGGTGTTCACCAGATCATATTGGAAGTTCTGCTCCAGTAACTGAAGCCCGGCGTTTTCGCCGCCTTCCACGTGGACGGTGGCCGGCTGGATCTTCGACGCCACGTCCGTCACCGCCACCGACTGCCGCCCCTTCTGCAGAGTCAGGGAACGTTCCTCCTGGATCAAGCCCAGATTCGAATTGTAGATGGTAACCACCGGGGATTTCCCCGCTCCGAAGGCAGAACTGACCAGCAGCAGGCTACCGAGAATCCAGTTCAAGTAATTTTTCATAATTCGCCTTCAGGGTTTGTAATTCCTGGCGATAAGTCGCCGCTTTCTCCCGTTCTTTTTGGACCACCTGCCCGGGAGCTTTTTCGACAAAATCGGTATTCGCCAGCTTGGATTTCGTCTTCTCCAACCGGCCTTCTGTTTCCTGGATCTCCTTGTTCAATCGCGCCCGTTCCTTCGCCAGATCGATTAATCCCGCCAGGGGCATGAAAATTTCCATCTCCCGCACCACCGCTGTGGCGCTGGATGCGGGTTGTTCGGCATTTTGCCGGAGAGTGAACTCACTCAAATTTGCCAGATTCCGAATGTACGATTCGTGATCCTGCAACAAGGTGCTCTGGCCGTCCCGGGCATTATTCACAATCACCTCCGCCTGTTTGGACGGCGGCACGTTCATTTCACTGCGCATGGTCCGGATCGCCACGATCACCTCCTGGAGCAACTCCATCGCCGATTCGGCCGGCGTATCTGCCAGAGAGGGCTCTTCCTCCGGGAACCGGCTGACCATAATATCCGGATCGCTCTCTAACTTGACGTGTTGCCAGATCTCCTCGGTGATGAACGGGATGAAGGGATGCAGCAGTTGCAGGGTGTGCCGCAGCACGTTCACAGCGATATTCAGGGCAGTTTCCCGGGCCTGGACGTCTTCCCCGTAGAACCGTTCTTTGATTAACTCCAGGTACCAGTCGCAAAATTCCCCCCAGAAGAACTTATGCACGGCATCCTGTGCCTCGTGAATCCGGAAGTGTTCCAAAGCGTGATTGAATCGCCGGATCACCTGTTGCAGCCGGGAGAGAATCCAGCGGTCCGCCAGTTCCCAGCGGCTTTCATCCGGGAGTTCGTAAGGAATCTCGTCCCCTTCCCGCTGGAGCTCCACGAACCGAAAACTGTTCCAGAGTTTGTTGGAAAAATTCCGGCCGATTTCGAAGTTCTCCTCAGCCAGGTTAATGTCCTGGCCCTCGGTGGACAGCACAATCAGCGAATACCGGACGGCGTCCGCCGAATACTTTTCCACCATTTCCAGCGGATCAATGCCATTCCCCAGGGATTTACTCATCTTCTGCCCCAGGGCATCCCGAATGATCCCGTTGAAATAGACGGCATCGAACGGAATGTCATCCATGAATTCCAGACCGGCCATAATCATCCTGGCAACCCAGAAGAAGATGATATCCTGGGCGGTGACCAGGGTATTGGTGGGATAAAAATATTTCAGTTCCGGGGTCTTTTCCGGCCATCCCATGGTGGAGAAGGGCCACAACCAGGAGCTGAACCAGGTGTCCAGCACATTATCGTCCTGCCGCCATTCGGTGCCACCACATTCGCGGCAAGCGTCCGGCCGGCTTCGGGCCACTCTCATGGCGCCGCAGCTCTCACAATAATAGGCCGGGATGCGATGCCCCCACCATAATTGCCTGGAAATGCACCAGTCGCGGATATTCTCCATCCAGTGATTGTAAGTTTTGACCCATTTTTCAGGATAAAACCGGATGGTCCCGTCCTGCACCGCCTTGAGGGCCGGTTCCGCCAGCGGCTGCATTTTGACGAACCACTGTTCCGAGATGGAAGGTTCCACGATCGTGTGGCACCGGTAACAATGGCCCACCCGGTTCTCATAGGCCTCCGTTTTCAGCAGGAATCCCTGCTCCTCCAGATCCCGGACGAGTTGTTTCCGGCATTCGAACCGGTCCAGCCCCTCGTACGGCCCGGCGGCGGCAGTCATCCTGGCATCATCGCCGATTACTTTAATCTCTTCCAGGCCGTGCCGCCGCCCCATTTCAAAATCATTGGGATCATGCGCCGGGGTCACCTTGACCATGCCGGTCCCGAATTCGGGATCCACAAAAGAATCCGGAATGACCGGGATTTCCCGGTTCATGACGGGCAGAACAACCGTCTTCCCGATCAGATGCTTGTACCGTTCATCCTCCGGGTTGACCGCCACGCCGGTATCACCCAGCATGGTTTCGGGCCGGGTGGTGGCCACTACAATAGATTCCCCGGAGTCTTTCAGAGGATATTTGATATACCAGAGACTTCCCTGCTTGGTTTCGTGCTCCACCTCCTCGTCGGAGATCACCGTGGAACAGCGCGGACACCAGTTGACAATATAGTTATCCCGGTAAACCAAGCCTTTTTCATAGAGACTGACGAAGACGTGCGTCACCGCATCAGACAGTCCGTCATCAAAAGTGAACCGTTCCCGTTCCCAGTCACAGGACGCGCCCAGTTTTTGCAGCTGGTTCACAATATCCGCCCGGCGCTGTTTGGCCCAGTCCCAGGCCAGTTCCACGAACACCTCGCGTCCCACGTCGTGCCGGGTTTTCCCCTCCTTGAGCAGCTCCTTTTCCACCACATTCTGGGTGGCGATCCCGGCATGGTCGGTCCCGGGCATCCAGAGCGCCTCATAACCCTGCATTCTGCGCCAGCGGATCAGGATGTCCTGGAGCGCGTTGTTGTAGGCATGCCCCATATGCAGGACCGCCGTCACGTTGGGCGGCGGTATGACGATAGTATACGGTTCCTTGTCCGGGTTCGGCTCCGCGTGAAAATAGTTCTGCTCCTCCCAATACCGGTAGAGACGATCTTCCACCTGCTTGGGATCATACACCTTTGGAATTTGTTTTGCCATAGACTTTCGTCAGTTAGTTGGTTCTGGAAAATTCATTCTATCAGACCGAATGACTTCGATAACGTGCCATACTGGAATCGTTGCCCTACCCCAGGGCTTTCCGGCACCTGACATCCGGGTGTTATTGCCTCGATTTTTGTCTGTGCATTCGCCTCATGTATCAACCGTTCCGAACTGTATCCAATTATATTCAAATGAATTTCAAAAGTTTACATTACTGAAGTACAAATGTCAATCGACAGATGGGGGCTGCCGGGCAATTCAGGGAACTGTTCCCTTAGGGAAAGATCCGGTCCATCGGTCGATGAATTTCGCCCTGCAAGTCCTCCCGGCTTTCTGCTCTGAAAGAATCCGCCGGTCTCTGGGTTTTCAGTTCGATTGGCCAGTCAGGCGACAGGAATCCCACCGCCAGCACCCTCCCGGCACTGCTCCCGGGTGAATCGCATTGGATGGATAATCACCTTTGATCCGTCTTGGTCGATGCGCTATTTCCGGATTGAGACGCGCTACATGTAGAGCGGATTAATCATCCGAATCGTCGAAATATACTTGATTTAGTGTTATTTCAAGAAAAATCCCTAATTATCCCTTTACCTTTTCGTTATTTCTTTTAAACTATATACAATGTAGAAAAATTCTACGCTGCTCACACAAATAACCGGAGAAATATTGAACAATCACCGGCAGTGTGAAGCTTTTTTTTCCCTGGCAGGAAAAGGAGTATAGTATTAAACCACGAATCGTGACTGGCGGACAGGGACCAGGGAGAACAGGCTGCAATGCAACAGGATGAGGGAGACGTGATAGAGTCAACGAATTTAGGTTATCCGAGGATCGGAGCACACAGAGAACTGAAACGGGCCCTGGAAGGGTACTGGAGAGGGAAGCGATCCCGTGCGGAGTTGCTGGCCACCAGTCGAACCATTCGGGAACAGAATTGGAAAATCCAGCAATCGGCGGGCATCGATCAGATACCCTCCAATGATTTTTCGCTTTACGACCATGTGCTGGATACCGCAGCCATGGCCGGAGCCGTGCCTTCCCGGTTCCACCGGGACGGTGAAACCGTAGGCCTGGACACCTATTTTGCCATGGCCCGGGGGCAGCGGCAAACCTCTATCGGCCGCACCGTCCCGGCCATGGAAATGACCAAATGGTTTAACACCAACTACCATTACATCGTCCCGGAATTCGAAGCGGATCAATCTTTCCGGGTCGCTTCCACCAAGCCGGTGGATGAATACAGAGAGGCTCGACGCCTGGGAATTGACACGCGGCCTGTGCTGCTCGGCCCGGTCTCGTTTCTTCTGCTGGGCAAGGCCGTGGAGAACGATTTTCACCCGATTGCATTACTGAACAAACTCCTGCCGGTGTACCGGGAGATGCTGCAGCAATTGGCGAACGCCGGCGCATCCTGGGTGCAAATGGACGAACCGTGTCTGGTGCAGGATCTCAGCGATCGGGAAAGAGCGGCCTATCCGGAGGCTTACGAATCGCTTGCCAGGGCAGACCATCTCCCCGCCCTCTTACTCACCACCTACTTCGGATCGCTCCGGGAAAACCTGTCTATTGCGTTGGAATTACCGGTTCAGGGCTTCCATCTGGACGTGCAAACCGCTCCGGAAGAGCTGGACCGGGTGGTGGAAGGCCTGCCGGCAGACACAAAATTATCGCTGGGACTCATCGATGGGCGGAATGTCTGGCGGGCGGATCTGCATGAGAAAATCTCTCTCGCGGAACGGGCGGTACACGGTCTGGGACCCGATCGGGTCATGGTGGGACCGTCCAGTTCCCTGCTGTTTGTGCCGGTTGATAAGGATCAGGAGCCGGCCCTGGATCGTGAATTGCTCGGCTGGTTGTCCTTTGCCCGGCAAAAGCTTGAAGAGATCCGCCTGATCGCCCGGGCGATCTCCGGGGAAACGCAGGAGATCCGGGAACTGCTGGAGGCGAATGCGGCGGCAGTGGAGGGCCGGCGATCCTCAGATCGCATACACCGGGAACGGGTGAACAACCGGCTGGGAAATATTACCGAGGATATGTATCATCGGGACAGCCCCTATTCTCAAAGGCGTTCCGTCCAGCAAGAGGCGTTGAATTTACCACCGCTGCCGACCACCTCCATCGGTTCGTTGCCTCAAACCCGTGAGGTCCGGAAGCACCGGGCGGATTTGAAAAAGGGGCGGATCTCCGCACAGGAGTACGAGACTTTTATGCAGGAGCATATCCGGAATGCCATCGAATTTCAGGAAGATATCGGGATGGATGTGCTGGTGCACGGCGAGTTCGAACGATCCGACATGGTCGAATATTTCGGCCAGCAAATGGACGGTATCGCCACGACCAAAAACAGCTGGGTCCAGAGTTATGGCTCGAGATACGTCCGGCCTCCTATCCTTTACGGAGATATCGACCGACCCGAGCCGATGACGGTCCGGTGGTCCCGATTCGCCCAATCGCTGACGGATAAACCGGTCAAAGGGATGGTCACCGGTCCGGTGACCATCCTGCAGTGGTCGTTTGTGCGGGATGATCAGCCCCGCTCCGTCACCTGCAAACAGCTGGCGCTGGCAATCCGGGACGAGGTCACCGATTTGGAGGACGCCGGGATCGGGATTATCCAGATCGACGAGCCCGCCCTGCGGGAAGGATTGCCTTTGCGTCACACCGACCGGACCGAATACCTGGACTGGGCCATCAACTGCTTCCGCCTGGCCAGTAGTGGCGTACAGGACAGCACACAGATTCACACGCACATGTGTTATGCCGAATTTAATGACATTATTGACGCCATCGCCGAGATGGATGCTGATATTATCTCTATCGAATCTTCCCGGTCCCGGATGGAACTGCTGGACGCATTCGTGGACTTTCAATATCCCAATGAAATCGGGCCGGGCGTGTATGATATCCATTCGCCCAGGATCGTCGAAACCGAGGAGGTGGAAACGCTCCTCCGGAAAGCGCTCGACGTCCTGTCCCCGGAACAACTCTGGGTGAATCCGGACTGTGGCTTAAAAACACGGCAGTGGGCGGAGATCGAACCCTCCCTGAAGCATATGGTCGACGCGGCGCGAACCGTCAGAGCCGAACTCCGGGAAAATCCGGAGCAATAGCATACTGATACATCTCTCTTTGGGGTGGGAGCGTCCCGGGGATGGCCGGGGCAAGATCTCAGTCAGCGGAAAACGCTAGGCTTTGGAGACGGAAACATAAGGACGGAAAAACACAACAACCAAAAACAGTGAGAGAAGGAAAGGGAGCATGGGAACATATTTATTCACATCGGAATCAGTTACCGAAGGGCATCCGGACAAGATCGCGGATCAGATCTCGGACGCGGTACTCGATGCCATCCTGGCACAGGACAAGCACAGCCGGGTCGCCTGCGAGACCTTTGTCAACACCGGGATGGTGTTGCTGGGCGGTGAAATTACCACCACGGCCAACATCGCTGTTCAGGATATAGCGAGGCACACTATTCAATCCATTGGGTATGACGATTCTTCCAAGGGATTCGACTACAAGACCTGCTCGGTGTTGAACACCCTGGGCAAACAGTCACCGGACATCGCCCAGGGCGTGGACGAAGGGACCGGTCTCCACAAGGAACAGGGTGCGGGCGACCAGGGAATGATGTTCGGATACGCAGTGAACGAAACAGCCGAACTGATGCCGTTGCCCCTTCAGCTGGCGCACCGGCTGACCCGCCGGTTATCCGAAGTTCGCCGGGACGGGACCCTGGAATACCTCCGGCCGGACGGCAAGTCGCAGGTGACGGTTCGTTACGACGAGGCCACCCGGAAACCGCTGGCAATCGAAAATGTCGTCATCTCTACCCAGCATCATGAATCGGTGTCGCTGGAAGAATTACGTAGCGATGTCATCGAACACGTGGTTAAGCCGGTGTTGCCCCGCGAGCTGTCCGATTATGACACACTCGTAATCTACGTGAACCCGACCGGCCGCTTTGTCATCGGCGGGCCGCAGGGTGATGCCGGGTTAACCGGGCGCAAGATCATGGTCGACACCTATGGCGGTGCAGCGCCCCATGGCGGCGGGGCTTTTTCGGGGAAGGATCCCACCAAGGTGGATCGATCGGCCGCGTATGCCGCCCGCTATATCGCGAAGAACATTGTCGCGGCGGATCTCGCCCACCGGTGCAC
>Ga0102944_1000279_pt1 | contig 41477 bp, 36 predicted proteins | sample SalPonD_shore_MG_FD_78172 | JGI IMG/M metagenome (GOLD analysis project Ga0102944, IMG submission 78172) | Salt pond soil microbial communities from South San Francisco under conditions of wetland restoration - Salt Pond MetaG... | ecosystem: Environmental > Aquatic > Marine > Intertidal zone >... | reverse complement strand
CGACCGGGTAAGGTCGCCCTGACAGCCGTCATGCGTAAATTACTAGTGACGCTCAATGCCATGGCAAGAGATCAACAGCCTTGGAGACATGCGACGGGTTGACTACGGTCACGGTAGATCCACACCGATGTTTAACGCAGTCTGGATCCCGGATAAGCGTAATGCGCTTTCCGGGATGACGGCGTGTATTTACTACTCACTACTTACTATTCACTATTCACTGCTTTTAGCAGTTAGTCTCCGGTAACGCTCCACGTCCCGGGGCCAGTCCACATCCCAGCGTTCCGGCAGCTCGAAGCAATGCAGGCCCTGCTGGCGAATGCGGTCGCGGGTCTTGGCCAGGACCTTATCCCCGCCCCACGGAATGTCCTCGAACAGTGCCGGGCACGGCCGGTTCAGGCCTACCAGGTAATAGCCGCCGTCCTCCGCCGGCCCCAGCACCGCTTCGTTCTCACCGAGCTTCTCGTGCGCCAGCCTGAAGTCGTTTTCACTCAGCTCCGGGATATCGCAGCCGCTGAGGATGGCCGTATCGTAATGGACCAGGGCATTGGCAAAGGCGCGGTGCATGCGCCCGCCCAGCTCCGTGCCCTGCTGCTGCACGAGACGCACGGGGTAATCGTTCTGCATGGCGCGCAGCCAGGGATGATCGATCTCCGGCCAGCAATAGAGCTGCACGTCGCCAACGTCGGCCTCCACAGCCGTGTTCAGGGTACGCTCCAGCAGTTCGCGGTAGAGTTCGGCGGCCCCCTCCTCGCCCAGGGCGGGAATGAGCCGGGTCTTGACCTTGCCGGCCTCCGGCGTGCGGGTGAAAACCATGATGGTACAGCTATGTGCCATGATACTGCCTCGCAAGATCGGAAGGCGCCGCGCCCAGGAAATACAACAGGCGCAGCCGCCACATTTTCAGGATGGTCTGCACGATACCCCGCTCTTCCCAGCGCCGGCTGGACGTGACCACGGCCTGCCGCAGGCACAGCGGGCGCCGGCGGCGTCTGAGGACGGCACTGAAAGCGATGTCTTCCATCAGCGCGATATCCGGAAAACCGCCGGCCTCCCGGAACAACGCGCGGCCCACGAACATGGCCTGGTCGCCGGTGGCGATGCCGGTGAGGCGGGAACGCAGGTTCATGGCCGCCTCCACCACCCGCAGCAGCGGCCGGCGGCCGGACAGCTTGACGTCGAAGCGGCCCCAGGCATTCGCATTCACGCCGTGTGTCGCCAGCACGCGGTCCACGCCCTCCGGCAGCACGGTGTCCGCGTGCAGGAACAGGAAGACTTCACCCGCAGCCTGTGCGGCGCCGCGGTTCATTTGCACGGCACGGCCGGGCCGCTCACTGACCAGAACATGATCGGCGAGTTCGCGGGCCAGTGCCACCGTCTCGTCACCGCTGCCCCCGTCCACGACGATCACCTCGTGGCCGCGGTCACGGAGTCCCTGCAGGGACGACAGGCAATCCCGGATCACGGCCGCCTCGTTCAAAACGGGGATGACGATGGAGAGATTCATTCTCTCGGGGCTCGGGACTCGGGGCTCAGGCTTCGAAATAAAAACGGCATCATGGTAACAGCTACGACCTCTTCGGGAACGTCAGACCGGGATCACGAATAGCATATGTGGTTGTATTCTAACCGATTTGGCCCTTCGCTGGTAACTGTGCGGGCGCGAAGCCGCGCACAGTGCGGGGAATGATCAGCTCAGGGCGCCGCCGCAGCTGCTGCCCTGGCCGGCGGTGCAGCCGTAGCAGTGGTTGCAGACGCGGATGGGCATGCCTTCGATCTCGGCATGCAGCAGGTCATCCAGGTGCAGGGGGGTGTCGCCGTCCCGGATGGGAAGGCCCAGCATCTGGTTGAAGTCGCAGTCGTACACGCAACCGCGCCAGTCGACGCTGATGAGGTTGCGGCACATGACGTTTTCCAGGTTGGCGTCGCTGTGGGCCGCGCGCAGGGTGTGCAGGTAGTCATCGAACTGGCCGCGGCTGATGAGGGTACTGCCGAAGCGCTTGATGGGCATGTTGCACAGGGTATAGAGGCTGTTGAACTCGATGCCGTGGTCTTCGCGCAGGCGATCCTTGTACTGGCATTCCAGTTCCTCCTGCCCGGGGGGCAGGGACGGGCCCAACGGATTATAGACCAGGTTCAGGGTCAGGCCGCTGTCCGGCAAGCCGTAGCCCAGGGCGTTGAGCCGCTTGAGTGCGGCTATGCTCCTGCGGTACACCCCCTTGCCGCGCTGGCTGTCCACGTTGTCCTCGGTGTAGCACGGCAGGGAGGCGATGATCTCCACACCCTGCCCCGCCAGGAACTCCGCCAGTGACTCGAAACGCGGCTCTTCCAGGATGGTGAGGTTGCAACGGTCGATGACGTGCACGTCCAGGGCCCGGGCACGCTCCACCAGGCCGCGGAAACCGGGATGCATTTCCGGTGCGCCGCCGGTGATGTCCAGGACGGGGATCCCGCGCCGCTCGAGGAAAGCGAGGACCGATTCCAGGGTGGCCTCGCTCATGGCCTCCCGGCGGTGGGGATTGGAGTTGGTATGGCAGTGCAGGCAAGCCAGGTTGCAGCGCAAACCGATGTTGATCTGCAGGGTCTCCAGCGACCGCCGCGCGATAGCGGGGAAATCCGACGGCTGCAGATACGGCAAGGTCTCGTGCATGTGCGGCTGCGCTCCGTTTCCGGTTACAGGTGTGACATTATATAGTACCGAGTATTCAGCGGCGAAAATGTTACAGTTTGGCGGCGGTGGTTACTTTCTTCCGCAATCTGCATTAGAATGCCGCCCTGCCGCAGTAGGTCACCAGCCACTTACTTGTAGCTTGTGGCTTGTAGCTTGTTGCTATCCTGTGGGGCCGTAGCTCAGCTGGGAGAGCGTCGCGTTCGCAATGCGAAGGTCAGGGGTTCGATCCCCCTCGGCTCCACCAATCCTCCCTTGTAATCAATCAGTTATATATTATCGTTTTATCGGCCCCACAAAAGGCCCAACATCCCAATGGCATCTATAAACATATCTATTCCGATTCATTCTCTTATCCTTAGGCATGTGCTCTCAAGGGATTAATATGGCTGAAAGACTGATCCGTTTACCAGAAGTTGAACACCGTACCGGACTACGACGCTCGTCCATATACAGTTACATTAAGCAGGGGAGGTTTCCTGCGCCTATTAAGATCACACCTAAAGCCTCCGCTTGGGTGGAGTCAGAAATCCAAGAATGGGTAGATTCCAGAATCCACGAAGCACGTAGCAAATTCCCAGAAAAAGAATAATTTGGAATTGCTCCTGGAAGACAGCAGCGAGGAAATAATTGTCCTTAGTTTACAATGGAATCTAGTCAGAAGAGGGACCGTAATATATTATATAACTATTTGTTATTACTTATTTTTTAATAGAGTCCAATCCAGCGTTACCCCGATTGTTACCGTCGGCTCCCTACTCTCACACTCATGGTTTAACATCAGGAAACAGCTGATTAACGATCTCAGCGACGATCTGTATGCCCTGGATACAGTCGAAATCTAGATATCCACCGTCACCATGCATCGCATTATTACGCCGCTTACGCAATAAATACTTCAATCGGCGGGAGTAAGCTTGTGGGTCCATAGGATGGCACTCAACGTGACTGAATCTTTGATCCATAATCCAACACTCTTCAACTGCGTGATCAAACAGCCCCTTCAAACTCTGATCTTCAAAATCAGGGAAACGCATTTTAAGAGCCCTTTCTACTACGACAAACCCTTGCATGTCAGCCATAGCTGCCAAACCCCCTGAAAACCAGGAATAAAGAGCAAGATTCTTAGCCACGTTGAACAGATTATGGACTTTCTCTGGTGCGGACGGTGACAATCTGATCGCTGAGAGTGATGTATATATGGCATCTAGGGTAAAGCACTGGCCCGTTGCGATACCAAATAGACGCAGCCCTTCATCCTGCTGGTAGATATTCTCAAGTTTCTTAAATTCCTCCATGATATCCCCCTAAATGCCCATTCACAGGCACCATCTGTATGCTAAACTTTTCAAAGTGATAGATGCAGTATAATCAGAAATACCACATGGAAAAGGGGGGGGAATGAACCTGCCGGACTATTTGGCATCTGGTGAAGCAGCTCGGCTCATACCAGTTACCGCGGATAGTAACAAGGAGGCCCGGGCTGCCTCAATACTTCTGGCTACTCTCACAGCAGTTCCGCCCTATCAACGCGTTATGCTGGGCTCTCTAGGTCTGCGCATTGGCGTGAGAGCCAATCTCGACTGTTACACTGAAATCACACTCAAAAAGGACTCTACGAAATCTAAATCTAGGCCGGATGGATTGATCCACCTAGAGACCAGCCGCACTCACATATGGACATGCTTTGTAGAAGCGAAGATCAAGAATGCTACGATTGAAAAGGGGCAGATCGAGCGTTATCTAGACCTAGCCAAGGAAAATAATATATCCGCTGTTTTAACCATTTCGAACGAATTTGTAGCCTCCCCCGCTCACTCACCCATTCAGCTACCGAAATCATCTCTAAAAAATATCCAGCTTTTTCACTGGTCCTGGATGTATGCATTAACCCAAGCGATGTTACTTCTGAACGATGAACAGTTTGTCCATCCGGAACAACGATTCATCCTTGCAGAGATGGTCAGATATTTCAGTCACCACTCTATAGGTATTTCTACATTCGACCGCATGAATCCGGAATGGAAAGATCTGATCGTTAAAGCTCAGTCCGGAGCAGCCCTTGCCAAAACAGAGCTTGACGTAGAAAACTCAGTTGCTGCCTGGCATCAAGAAGTCAGAGATCTGTGTTTGCTGCTGACCCGGAAGCTAAACCGTCCAGTAAAAATTCGGATGAGCAAATCCCATATTGATGATCCACTGTTGCGGCTGAGAGATGATAGCAAACAACTTGCTGAAGAGCATAAATTGACATGTTCTTTCGAAGTTCCGGATGCTGCAGCGCCCATAGAAGTAACCGCAGATATCCTGAGGCGCAGTCTAATTGTTTCTATAAGTTTGTCCGCTCCGAAGGACAAACAGAAGACAACGAGTAGAGTTAATTGGGTTGTAAGACAGCTATCGAAGGCGGTGCCGGACAGCATCTATGTCAAAGCAATCTGGCCAGGAAGAGCCCAAGACACCCAGGAAAAGTTAGAAAACCTTCGCAATGATATATATCTTATCGATGCCGACCATAAATCACTTCTGCCTACCACCATAGAAGTTATGCTTGTAAAAGATATGGCCGGTAAGTTTAGCGGGAGCAAGACATTCATCGAGCAATTAGAAGAGACGGTACCATATTTCTACCAGCAAGTTGGTCAGTATTTACGACCGTACATTGCGCATCCGCCCAAAATAAAGCAAAAGAATGAAGAACTTGACGAGAACAGGACAGAATTAGATAAATTTTCTAAGGGCGCACAGGAAGCCTCAACAGTTGCTTCTGATGACATCCATGATTTATCTACTCCAGAAAATAATAATATCTCTAGTAGTGAAGACATTGACGAGCAGACTTAAGTAAAGATTCTCCATCATTTCATCTAAAGTTACTATAACCCTTGTAGGTAACATGAGCTTTGAGTTAGCTATGATTTAATTGCCATTCAATTAATGATACGCATAATAATGCTTAGAATCTAATCTCGATGTCTGCACGCAAATCAGGAAATAACATTGAATGAGACTTTGACGACGCAAAAACAACTGTCCGTAGCTCGAGTACTTGAGGATCTACGCAGGCGCCTAATGGAGATCGGTACTCGCAACCGGCTGATTCATGTAAACAGAAATAGTCGCCGGAGTAATGTCTTAAACATTGTTAACGAGCGGGCTGATGACGTCTTTGACATATTGTGGGTCAATGGACGCAAAATGAGGTTCAAGCCAATTGGTACTGATGATCCAGATAATGATGAACAGATAGTACTCGCACCGCCTGAGGAACCGGATAGCGAACGCTACACAGATACTTATCTTGAAACACCTCTCGGCCCGGATTCCCTACAAAAACGCTTATTGCGACTCGCGCAGGAAGCACGTGTTGCTGAAGAAGAGCAAGGTGTCAATATTCTCTACCTTGCAATCGGATTTCTCCAATGGTTTGAAGACCAGAATTCATCAGTACAGCGCGAAGCGCCACTAATCCTTTTGCCTATTGATCTTGTTCGCAACGAACGCACTGGTCGCTATGGTATTAGGGCCCGTTATGATGAACTCGTAGCGAACCTGCCATTGCAGCAGCGACTAGATCGGGATTTTGGCATTAGGCTACCTGAAATTGAAATCATGGAAGAAGAAGGAATGCCATGGACTCCCACAACGTACTTTGACACGGTCACGCAAGCCATCACTAGTCAACCTCGATGGATAATTGATCGTGATGGTATGCAACTTGGTTTTTTCTCATTCTCTAAACTTTTGATGTTGCTCGACCTTCAACCCGAAAACTGGTCGAATGAGGCTATTACTCAAAATCAGTTGACTCAGGAACTACTGACAGGAGGATTCGAACCAGAACCACCACTATTTCCAGAAGACGAATCACTCGATCGACATCTTGAACCGAAAAACCTCCTTCACGTCATTGATGCCGACGCTTCCCAGACTAAAGCAATCGAAGAGGTGCGTGCAGGCCGTAATATAGTCATACAGGGGCCGCCGGGCACAGGCAAGTCTCAGACAATTACAAACATAATTGCAGCAGCGGCACATGACGGAAAAAGGGTACTTTTTGTGGCTGAAAAGATGGCCGCATTGGATGTTGTTTACAGAAATCTTGTCAAAACCGGCCTGAATGATCTTTGCTTAGAATTACACTCGCGTAAGGCCAATAAGCGTGCAGTACTTGAAGAATTGAAGCGCACACTCAAGGCCAGAGAGAGCGCTCCGGCAACCCCGACCCTGCCTGACGAATTGCGCAAGACACGCGACAAACTAAACCACATCGACGAGGTGCTGCATACTGCATTGCCGGGGTGCGACTACACGCCATTCGAAGCAATGTCCGAAATAGTGCATTTCTACAGTCGGGGTATAGAACCGCCTCGTTTAAAGGCCAATGGATTCAAGGCAATATCTCAGGTCGAAAGAAGGCGATTAGCTAAATTCATTACGGATTATATCTCAGCACGTGAGCGGGTCGAGCCAGTAACCACCCATCCATTTTGCGGTGTCTCAAAGCTAGATCTCCAACCAACGGACCTGCAGCGGCTGGACCGAGATCTGACTAAAGCTAGCCATACATTAGACAGCCTGATTACGACAGCAGGAGCCGCTGCATCGCAGCTGGGCAAGCCATGTCCGGATACTCTAGGTGAGGTAGCAACACTTCACGCACAATATGAATGTCTCGCCAACGCACCTAACGGCGCACGCACGTATTCACCAATACTCTATCTGCACAACTGCGACTCACAGCTTAAAGAAGCACTTGACGCAGGCTTAGCCTGGAGACAGATGTATGATGAGATAGTCCCACATTTCACTGAAATTGCTTGGACTGCCGATGCACAGCGTCTCCGGACTGCACTCTCGAAAGGCGTAGGTTCGATTTTATATCGGTTATTTGGAGGTTATCGAAGTGCTTCGAGAGAGTTCGGTAGTTTGCTCTCTGAGGAACTTCCGCGTAAGTCTGAGGAACGCCTCGCACTGCTCGACAAGTTACTCGCTGTGCAGAACCAACATGCCAAACTTGATAAGTATGAGGCCCATCTATCCGAGTCACTCGGTAGCACATGGTGCGGTGATCAGACCGATTTCGCTGGACTTACTGAAATTCTGACATGGCTCGAAGCCGTCCATATTATTGGTTTAGCTGATAATTCCGTTGACCTAGTAGATTGGATAGATAATGTCGAACAACCCAGCAATACTGCTGAGCAACTTGCAGCAAAGACTGAAGCTGCAACGACAGCGATTCACGCACCACTAGAACGTTTAGGACTCGTAGGGCCTAAATACACGGAACTTTCGGGATTGAGCATAAACGATCTGCGAGAACGGATTACGGGCATGCAAAATGCGCCTGACTTATACGCATATTGGTGCCACTTCGCGAAGAGCCGTGAACAATTGATTGAGGCAGGCTTGAGTGAACTAGTTGAACTCATCGAGACTGGAACGGTATCGAGTGATCGCGCAATTGACGAGTTTAACTATGCTGTGGCAGAAGTCCGCTGGCAAGCTGTACGTGAAATCAGCACGGAACTGGTTAAACTGGTTCACTTCGATCGCCATCAATTAGTCGACACATTCAAAGCCTTAGACAAAACAAGTATCAATGTTACGCGCCAACTGATTAGAGCCAAACATCTATCGCAGCTGCCACAAGGTGCAGTAGGTGAGATGGGCTTCCTGCGTGGTGAGATGGCGAAAAAGCGCGGACATCGATCGATCCGCAAGATCATGGAAACAGCGGGTGGTATGGTACAGCGTATCAAACCGGTCCTTCTAATGAGTCCGATTTCAATAGCCCAGTTCCTTCCGCCCGGCAAAATCAATTTCGATATACTCATCATCGACGAGGCCAGTCAAGTTCGACCTGAAGATGCGATCGGCGCTACAGCGCGCGTTAAACAGATAGTTGTTGTCGGTGATCAGAAACAGTTACCACCCACTACCTTTTTTGATCGAGTTACCGGCAGTACTGACGACACTGATGAAGAAACGGATGAAGGGTCACTACCTGTCACCCGACCTGGCGAGCTCGAGAGCATCTTAACCCTCTGCGAGGCACGTGGAATGCGGCAGACAATGCTTGAATGGCATTATCGTTCGCGCGATCCGTCTCTCATCGCCGTGTCTAATATTGAGTTCTATAAAAGACTCATTTTACCTCCTTCCCCTTTGCAAAACAGCTCAGAATATGGGCTTAGTTTCAACTACGTTAATGGGATATATACTAGCCGTCATGTTGGCACTGGTCGTCCAGGAACAAACAGGATAGAGGCTCAGGCTGTCGTTGATGCAATGTCAAAGCACGCGGAACGGTATCCATCATACTCACTCGGCGTTGTTGCATTCTCTAAGGCTCAGAGCGACATGATTAACCAGTTACTAGATCGAGACCGTCGTCAAAACCCACACCTAGATGCCTTCCTCCGTGAAGGCAAGCAAGAAAATACATTTGTCAAAAATATTGAGAATGTGCAGGGTGACGAACGTGACGTTATCCTCATCAGCGTAGGTTACGGTCCAGAAAGTGCTGAATCGAGACATCTACGCATGCAATTTGGTCCTGTCAACAATGAGGGCGGGGAACGCAGACTTAATGTTTTGTTCACACGGTCGCGCTTGCGCTGCGAGGTTTTTGCCTCATTCGATCCGGGCGATATAGATTTGTCACGAATCACGAAGCAAGGTCCGCGTGTGCTAAAACGGTTTCTTGAGTACGCTAAGACAGGCGATCTCGGAGAGCAGATAATTTCTGGCGAGGCTCCTGATAGTCCATTCGAGCAGGACGTGGCAGAAGTAATCGGTTCCTTAGGATACATGGTTGATCCTCAAGTGGGGACAGCAGGCTTTCGGATCGATCTTGGAGTACGTAATCCAAGTTATCCAGGCGAATACCTATTGGCAGTTGAGTGCGACGGTGCCACTTATCATTCTGCCTTGTGGGCACGTGAACGAGATCGACATCGCCAAGAAGTACTTGAAGAATTCGGCTGGCGTTTTCACCGCATCTGGAGCACCGATTGGTTTTACCGGCGAGGCCAGGAGATAGAAAGACTACGGCAAGCGATTCTAGAAGCTGAGGATAATACTCATGCCCGTGATTTAATTGTTGGGGCAAACGCTAATGCAGCTACGCCACCGCATTTTGAAAAGAATGACGATTCGATGCAGAACATGGATGAGACAAATTTAACCCTTCCCAATCCTCCGTGCTTATCTGCATCTTCTTACCAGCGAGCAAATTTCTCGGTTGAGGAATCTCTAGAACCCCATGATTTGCCAACCAGAAGACTTTCACAATACGTAATACGGGTAGTAGAGATCGAAGGCCCCGTACATATAACTGAGATCGCTAGAAGGATTGCAACGATCTTTGGCAAGAGCCGCACTGGCCGTCGGATAAATGAAGCCACACTCGCAGCATTAAATCATGCTAAGCGAGATGGTGGTATAAATTCTGATGATTCCTTCTGGTTTACAGATGCTCAAGCCGCTGAAGTTCCAGTTCGTGACCGCTCGGCTGAAAGCTATCCAACAACAAAAGCTGAGTACCTATCGCCGATGGAGATTCGCGCCGCCGCTGACTGGATTAAACAGGAAAGTGGTGAAGTTACGGAAGATGAGCTTGTACGTAGTGTTGCCCGATTACTCGGATTCCATCGTGTAGGTCAAGATTTGCAGGCTCAAATACGTTCTAATATTTCTATTTAGATCCACAGAATATTTTCCCGAAATTGACCATTTATGGTAATGTTCCATACGTTAATAGACCCATTTATATAATTTTTGATATGTTGCTTTAGTTATTCCAGCCGACGAAAATGAAATAATATCATTAGATATAGATGCACGTTGTGATCATTCATTTGCCCACTCCGGCGCCATGATTAAAAGTGCTTCTCTTGCACCTGCACACGGATATATCGGATAACTGCTCCTCAAATCGGTTAAATTCATGTACGCAGATAAAACAAACTTAAATTGTTCATTTCTGATATAGACTCCATAGCGCAGACCGTCGGTAACTATCAATCTCTTACAAATTTCTTTTCCTTGAGCATACTGTTGAGCTTGGGAGATGGCAGAAAGACATGAATCATCCATTTTCTTTGCCTCAACAACTACTGATAGATTGTCATCCTCTCTGGGCAGGTTCTTGAACAAAGCAATATCTACCCTGTTCCATTCAATTGCCATTCTTTGAGGTGTCCATCCCAGTGTCCGCAATAAAGGTATAACCAGATAAGCTACCGTTTCATGTTCAGAGGGCATACTTGCCCTTTGATACCACATTGCAATCCTTCTGAGTTCACCAATATCTGATACTAAACCGGTTATTGAATCGCTGGCTACACCATGATCAAACAAAAATCTAGAAATATCGTCAAGATCAATTCCTGCATCTGAATTATTATCTGGCAGGGCTATTGGTGCAGAATTATGGCGTTCGTATTCATGTTCCAGTCCACGCAACCATTCTTCAATAACAGACGAATCCAGTCTCTGTGTTGTATCCCCCTGCTTCAAGGTATATGTGGGGAATGTTTTTGGATCATTTATTGATTCCCATAGCCAGCGAACTCTTCGCACATGCTGAATATCCCACCCATCTATATCGCCAAACTCTTCGCACCAGTCATATTCACCTACTATTTCACCAACAGCAATTACTATTGATGTACCAATACGTAGAACAACCAGATCTCCATCCGAGATTTCTTCAGTAAAACGTCGCAAGTCCGTAATTTTCCTGGAAGACCAGCCATCTTTATAGAGTTGATCTTGACAATCTGGCCATCGCCCTGCATAACCGGGCCCATTCAGTATTACATCCCATTTCAGACACAAATGGGCATAATTCCTGTCTGTATCACCTGCGGCTTGTTGCCAGATAGTTCTGCCCTCTATATCCATGCCCCCTCCTCTAAGGATTGTTATTTCTCCCGTCTGCCATTCTCTTCCATCAGCCGGTCAAATTGTTTCCATCCCAGTTTTTTTCCTTTCTGGTAGTTTTTGGAACGCCAAACAACTGCTCCCTTGGAAACCAGCAATTTACCGAGAACAACACCATCCCGTTTAATAAGGAACTGTATATCAGAATTGCCCAATTTTCGATTTGGCAGTGTGAATGTCACGTCATTAGCCATAGCTTCCCCCTTGTGGAGTTAATATGATTGCCCGAATATGAATGCTTTAACTATAATTATAAAGAATCGGTGATGCCATCCCCTTTCTCCGCTGCATTCCTTCTGGCATCCTTTTATTGACATAAAGTTGCCTGATTTCATCCGGAGCCTTGTGTCCTGTAAACCCGTATCTTCCACTTATATCCTCGTTCAGAATCCTGGGGAAATTATTTTTTGGCAGGAAGCCATTCATCGGCGACAAATACCTCTTTGCAAATACCTTCTTTCGTGGCAAATATATAATTTGCCTTTTTGGCCCTCTCCAGAGAGATTCGCCAGGCACATCTGACCGCATCATAGAACTCTCTGTCTTCGATACTTCGATTCATATTTATAGCCATAATCCTGTGTTGATCCCGGATCACCATCTCATCAATCTTGTATCTGCCTATCAATTCCACACAATTTGCATGGCCATATTCATTGGGACCATGGCCGCCCACTGCGTTAGACAGTCCCGGATCATGTCCATGACTATCGCCTCTGCCAGATATGCCTCTTCTTCGGTCAGATTATGTCTATGGATGATATGCAGCGGCTCAAGGCCAGCATTCTTGATTGGTCTCAGTGTCTTGATTTTTGCACTCGCTTCATCTTCATCATCCTCAAACTCGAGAGCATCATTGACATGATTAAACACCCTGTCACCGTACCCCTTTCCCACATAGAACGTAGAACCGTCCCGGGGATCGATTAACCGATAGATATAATACCTGAGCTGTTCATGGATTTCTTTGGGGAATTTATTAATATTCATAATATTACCTTTTTAATTATTTTTGATTCTGTATAAAATCTTATCGGTAGTTGAGAGTATTAATCACTCGTCATATATTGAATGGAGGGTATAACAATATTCCTTAAATTCTTTCCTCAACCTTGCCGGTGACATTACCTCAATCCCTGTACCGAACCCCAACAACCACCACCTCAGCTCCTCCGTATCCATTACCGCCGCTTCGACCAGCCATGTACCGTCTCTTTTCCTGGTGATTTTCTGATCCTTCGACAAACAGCATTCAGAAAGGTGTTCAGCAATATGCTCATTCACCAGCAGCTTGAGTTTCAATGGCCTATTCGATATCGGATAAGCAAATTCCCTGTCATTATGAACGTGCTCGTCCAGACTGAAATTCTCCGGTCTCGAAATAGGGTCATCCAGGACTTCGGAGCTGGTCATGCGGTGCAATGCAAAATGCCAGGGATCCTCGTATTTCCAGGCAGTCGCCACAAGATAGATGATGCCGTTTCGGGTCACTAATCCCAGCGGATGCAGGATGCGCTCCCGGGAGCGATCATTACCGCGCCGTTTGTACGTCACCCGGAGCTGCTTGCCCTTGAGCAGGGCTTCGTAAACGGCTTCCTGTACATCCTGGCGGATTGTGGGCGGTATTAATTCCGGTCCGCGGTTGATAATGCGGACGCTGTCAACCCAGTGGTTCAATCGCGTTCCTCTCAGGACTTCCCGCGCCTGTTGAAAATAGGCTCGCAGCAGCCTCATCGTGACGGGCGGCATTACCGGCTGCAGGTAGTCTTCCGCCAGGCGTAATGCCAGGGCGGAGGATTCGTTCATGGCCGGGATCTGGGTCAGGCTGTCCTTCTCCGCCCAGTACCAGTATTTCCCGCGCCCGACGTGGTCGCAGTTGAGCGGGAAATCTGCCGAGAGCTTGTCCAGATCCCGCTGAATCGTCCGAAGGCTCACGTTGTAATCCGGGTTGATGCGTGCCAGTTTCTCTTTCAGGTCGTAAGTGCTGATCCTATCAGGCCGGACCGGCAGACAGGTTAGCAGGGCGATGTAACGCAAGGTGGTGTCGGAGGCTTCCCGCATATTACTCTCCCGGGTTGTCTCCCTTGCCGGCCGTGGCTAGGAAACGCACCAGTTCCACCATGGCAAGGGTATCGTGGGAGCAGTATTCCTGCAGATCGGCAATCAGCCTCTTACGGATCTGTGCATCGGTATCCGGATCGATGATGCGCAGATAGGCGGTCTGGGCCGCGCCGCCGTCCTGCACCTCGCCGAGGGTGGCGTAATCCAGGTGCGGCGCCACGGTAGGCAGGACTTTCTTGATGGACCAGGAACCCTGCATATCCGGGTGGTAGTAATTCTCACGCACGACAGGAAGAAGATCGACCAGACGGCCAGTGATTTTCACCAGGTCTTCGGCCAGATCCGGAAAGCGATCAGCCAAGGCATTCAGAATCATCTTCTCGAAAGAACCGTAGACGAAGATAGGGCCGCGTTTTTTCAGGGTGCGGATCAGCGATTCTGCGCAGGTACGCATGGGCGGCTCGCCGCTGGTATCGAGAAATTCCTCATGTCGCAACGTGCCGTCGGCGGCCTCAATGTGGCAGGACCACTGAAACGGTAGCTGTTTATACGGGCTCGTTCCCGCCCAGATCGGCACGGCAAAGGCGATAGTCTCGAAATCCAGGTAGTAGCGTGGATAGCCGTATCGGGCAACCTCGGCGGCGCCGGGCCGCAGTTCCGCCTCCCCCGCCGCAGTCACTCGCCGGACCCATTCCTGTTTGGCGTTTGTAAGGCGCCCTTCCGGGACCGCCCGGATGTCATCGATACCCTCTGCCGCCAGCTCTGCAACGATCGCCTGGCGACCCGGCAGATAACGTAATGGATAGCCTGATTCCTCACCACGGCAGTATTCAATGAACGGGCACTCATAGGGATCGGTACATTGCGGCCCCATGTCGATACACGGTTCAGCGTCGTCGAGGAGCCGCTTATAACGCCGCACCCATTTGGGCACCTCGCGCTTGAGTGGAGTAATCTCCGCGGTCAGGGGTTCGTAATGGAAAAGATCCGAGTAATCGCCATCTCCGGCATAAACGAAGCCATTGTTGATATGGCAGAGGTAAACACCGGACAGGGTCATACCAGCTTTCTCCAGCACCCATGCCTGCACAGCGCAATCGTCGTAGTAGGATTCTTTGACCGAGGTACTGGACTTCACTTCGGTGAAATCGTGGCCGCCGTGACGTTTCTCAAGGAGATCGACACGTACTAGGACGTTCTGAGCCCGGAATGTGGCCTCGAACAGTGGCCGCCCGGGCTCAACCTGCAGGAGCCGCTTCGTCTCCCTCAGGGCTGCGCTCAAGCTCTCCTCGCCGGATACGAGAATACCCTCTGGATACTGGCTCTGGACGATTTCGTTGACCGCGTGGCCGACCGCAAAACGCTGTTCCACCCCTGGGCCGTATTCGAGCAGTTCCGGCCTGTGCACCTCCAGCCACAGCCTCTTCTCGCACTGCCGTCCGGCCATGATCTTCGATTTGGACAAATGCCGGTGTGCCACTCCGTTTTTCCCTCATGTTTCCTGTATTCCGAACCCGTCAATACGAAGCAAATAGTCTGGATGACAGGATAGCACCTACTGGGTCGGATACCGTAGCATCAGCTGCCGGCCCGGCAAGATTACACCTTCTCATCAACTTACGCTGCATAAACGACAAAATGTGTCGTTCGAGGCATGTATGCCCCTGCTCACTTGTTGGCTATTGCGACACATTTTGTCGCATACGGAAAGAATAATAATCGAAAACCTCAGCGAGGCAAATCATGGTGAACACAATGCGAAACGAAACTGACGGTAAAATTACCCCCGCGATGACCCGTCGATTGATCCTGCTGCGGCTCGTCGAGCATCTGGCCCTTTGCGGGCATATCGACCTCCGTGTATTTCTTGATGACAGTATGAAGGCTCTCTTGTGGGACAAAAAGAGCCCACCGGAAGATCTGTCACATTCTGACATTCTGAGACAGATCCGGCATCAACAGCGCAAATTGCCTGAGTTGAATCATGCTGCAGTTCTTCGTTCCTATCCGCAGCTTAACCGTCTGGGTGATCAACTGACTTTGACTCACATTCAACGGCTTGTACTGCTGGTCCTGGTGTGGCTGCAAGATGATCCGATCTGGCGTGAAGCGACCAGTGGGATCCGGGACCTGAGCCGGAACGAAGTCCGGGAATTACTGGCCCAGTGCCTTATCGTTAAGCCTTCTAAAGTTCGGGATGCCCTTGCCGCACAAGGTCGGCTGGTCAAATCCGGTCTGATTTCCATATCAAATCTTCGTTATGACGACTTGCAACAGCATTTCCGGATCCTGGAAGGCTTGGATGAGCAGGCCTTGCTAAAGAAACGCTACTGGGATGATCTGGTCAGGTCTCTTTTCGTGGAATCTTTCAGGGGAAAACTGACGGTTCAGGATTTTCGACACATGACAGATACTGTTGAAATCGCCCTACGGTTACTCACATCCTCCATGAGGGAGGGGCTGTCGGGGATTCACATTCTTCTCTACGGACCGCCCGGTACCGGCAAGACCGAGCTTGCCTGGGCCTTGGCCAGGCAGGCAGCCGCCGGGATTCGGACTATCGGGAGTCAAAAGTCGACTGGCGATGAAGTTGAAGGGATCATCCGATTCCGCTGGCTGCTATTAGGACAGGATTTATTCCGGGGTTCTGATTCAACAGTATTCATATTTGACGAACTGGAGGATCTGTTCCCTAGTCATCCGGGAATCTTTTTTCACTCCTCCAGCGCCTTCCACAAGGGCTGGCTGAACGAACAGTTCGAACAGACCCCTATCCCGACCATCTGGACCGCCAATGACATCGACTGGATGGATCGTTCCCACTTGCGGCGTTTTACTCTTGTACTGGAAGTACCAGCGCCACCACGGAGCATTCGCCGGGAATTGCTGACACAGACCCTGTCAGATTACGGGGTCAGTGATGCCTGGGTCCGGCACATAGCCGACTCCGAAGCAGTCACCCCGGCCGAGACGGCGGCATTGGGGAAAATCGCACATAGCTGCTACAATAAAGGCAATGAAGTGGAGACTATGCTGGAGAAAGTATTCAGCGAAAAATGCCGCGCCTCCGGCATTCAGCCGCCGCGGCCATTCCGACAGTCATCAAGCCGGATTAACTACGCACTTGAGTACCTGAATTTAAACGTTGATCCTGAACAAATCATCAAGGGACTGCACAATACGGAAGATGCCAATATCCTATTCAGCGGCCCTCCAGGTACTGGCAAATCCGCCCTGGCGGTTTATCTAGCACAGCACCTTGACCGGCCGCTGGTATCCCGCAGAGCTTCAGATATCCTTAATCCCTATGTTGGGATAACGGAGAAAAATATGTCAGAAATGTTCAGGACGGCAGAACGTGAACGAGCCATTATATTCCTCGACGAGGTTGACAGTTTCTTACGCAGCAGGGAACTGGCCAATCACACCTGGGATGTCACAGAAGTCAATGAAATGCTGGTGCAAATGGAATATTTTGACGGAGTATTTATAGCTGCAACCAATCATATTAATAACCTGGATCCCGCATCATACAGACGTTTTGACTTGAAAATCGATTTTAGACATCTAGACTCAGAGCAGAAGCGAAGATTGTTCTGTAAGCTGGTTGTAGATACCAACGAGGCAGAGGACCTGGTCGAGTACTATGCGAGTTGCGTGTCGAAAATAGATGAATTGAGCATAGGTGATTTCAGAACTGCATTGAGGAAACTTGAGATTACTGGCCAGCCCCCATCAAGCGATAATTTGTATAAACAGTTAAAAACGGAAAGTGTCTTCAAGCTTGGCGCCCAGAAACGACGAATCGGCTTTATAGCTGATACATATTAATTTAATAGAGAGTTCAGGCGCATGACCTTTATAACGGGTAAGGAACTGGATAATACAATTCGTGCTTTATTGAAAAGCAAAGAAGTACGTTGTGCTGTCGCATTCTGGGGCTTCGGCGCTTCCGAGTTGCTCAGAAGTGCTGGCAATAGAAATATACGAATAATATGTAATTTAAGATCCGGCGCGACCAACCCTGGTGAAATAGAGAAACTAGAGAAGTCTGGAATTTTAGTGCTGCAGAATGATTCTTTGCACGCCAAAGTCTATATTAACGATAAGCATGCAGTTGTTACATCCGCGAACGTCTCTTCAAACGGCCTTGGTCTTGAGGGAAATGAAACAGCGCGCTGGATAGAAGCCGGGGTTCTGACTTCAGACATTAGAAATGTAAACGAATGGTTTGAAGATTTATGGGTAAATAGCCGGGCAATAACAAAAAATGATTTGCGAGAAGCCAAAAGAACGTGGAAGTTACACAGGAAACACAAGCCTACTGCCAGCTTCAGGGATTATGACATAGAAGTGGCCATAAATTCCAAGTCTTTGCCATTAGTATCTTGGTATGACTATTCTGATTGGACAGCGAATGAAGAAAGCGTAAAACGCCAAATTGGTTTATATGATGACACCATTGAAGATAGAATTAATAATAGTATAGATATTGAGCATGAGGCAGACAGCAATTTATTTAAAGATAGTAAATGGGTCCTTCAATTTAGGATAAAAAAAGATAATCGCATTGCTGCTAATCCTGGATTTTATTGGACTTATTCAGGCCCATTTATCAGAAAAGCATTTTATTACGATGACAACAAGAAGAGCCTGAAAGATTGCGTATTAGAAGCCGAGAGCACTCCACCAATACCTTTCAATACCACTGATCGTATTTTTCAAAAAGCGTTTAAAGATATTATTGAAGATGACAAATATAAAACCCTGCTTGATGATATGGAAAAGAATATGCCATGGTTCAAGCCAAGGAAAAATAAGATGGTTCAGTTCTGGCGTGATCTACATAAGCATTATATGTCGATGTGTAATGAATAGATTTGATAATTTTCACATTATTGACCATTTATGAGAAAATCTAAGAGTAGATAGTACTTCTAATTCCGCCCCAAGAAAAAATCTCCCTTCAATCCAGACATCAAAAAAGAGAATGTAACGTTAAAGATTATTAATCCATGAGAAATGAATCGGAATACGGGACAATTCCTCGATGTATTGTGTTTTTAGTGGTCTTTATTAGCATTTACTTTTTTGCTGTATGCCTCGGTGCCTTGACGATATTCTATCGACGCCTACGGCGAGTCCTGTCACTACGAACCGCCCGGCGATGCCGTGTTCAAACCTGCTGGGGGATGTTTCCAGTCGTTAGAATTCTCACCCTCCCTGTCGTGCCGCTCTAGGAACATGCCGATGTCATCAATTTCGAGAAAAGCGATCGAAGCCTGTGGCTGGCCGTGAGAATGAAAAACCTGCCTGATGTTAGCATCACTCCGAGGCCAGTAGGCGTTGCTCCCGCCGTACTGACCATTGTTGGCAACGACCACGAGCTGGAACATGTGATAGTGTAGCGCCAGCGCCATCTGGTCGAACGTCTTAACATCCTTGTTGAGCGCAGGGATTGCTAACACATCTGACTCATCCCTGAGATCCGCAGCCAAGCCGAGGTCCGTCGCGTCATAGCAAATAGCTGCCGTAAGCCAAATTGGCCTGCTATTATCCGCGTCAGACCACGGATAGCCGATCAGCCACTGGCAGGGTCGGAACCCTTGAAGTAGGAAAGTACCACCGCCATTGAACGCCTGCTCATACGGGGCGAGATGCGCCTTCCCCTGACGGCGAGTTCTGATTTGAAGACCGTAGGCTTCCGACCACTCCGGAATGACCCAAAGGGCTGAATTGACGAGCGGCTGTCTTTTAAAGATTTCCTGATAAGTAAGCCCGGCCAGAATCATCGCCCTGTGAACCCGCGCGAATGGGACTAGGTGAGAGCGAACGTCGTTTGGATGGACGGCAAGCTCGGGCAAAATTAGCCAATCAAGTCGCCCTTCGCTTCCCTTGTGCGTCTCCCTTAGGGCTAGCATGCGTTCCACAGCCGCGAGGGCTGCCGAAAGATGATTGCGGTGTTTCCTCCGAATTACCGGATCTTCCAGCGCTAGATCCGTGCGCTGGAAGTCGTCGGCCGATGGAACTGCCATTTGGACCACGCAGGCGCGTAACGGCCGATTCACCTTTGTGGCGGTTGGTCGCTTGGCAAGCAACGGCAAGATCAAAGTACGAGTAGCGCTGCCTCGGCGCTGCTTTAGATCTGCAATCCTCTGACTAATCTGCGTCCTCGCTTCATCTATACTCTGTTCGACCCAACCGAACCCGTCTGGACCACGGCACCCCGGCCAACGCAAGAGAGCCAGGATAAATCCTTCTGTCCATTCCGTTATCGGAAGCCAGTCGTCACCGAAAGCCGGTTGCCCGCTGTACAGGCCGTACAATCGCTGTCTCCAGTGACTCTCGGCCGGGTGATAAGCCGACTCGGTCTCTTTCCAATGTGATGGGCGTACAGGACGCGTGAAGTCCGGCTGCCCCGAGAGTATGAATCGCAACAGGAATCCGAGCTGGAAGCGCCACCGCTGTTCGGCAATACACCACGCCGGCACCTCATACAAGGAGCCCGACACGTCGGCCCGACTCCCCGAGATTCGTAGGTCTTCTACGTCAGCGACCTCGTAGTCCTCGGTAAGTTTTAGCCAGACCTGCCCTGGCGTGATCACGTCGGGCGGAGACTCCTGCTGGCGCCACTGTTCGAGGAAAGCCCTCGCGAAGCATAGCAGAGAGAGCTCGTTGCGGAGAAAACCGGTCAAGTGCCCACTCAGTACCACATTGGCCAGCGTGTTGTAGTCGCTATCAGAACTCTCGGAAGCCCTACAGAGGTCCTCACGGACGCGTGCCGGAAGGTCGTCGAAAAGGAGAGCATCTGTCTCCGTGTCGATGAGCTCTAGAAGAAATGACGGATCCCTACCCGCGAGTTGTCGCTTCCGTGCGGCGGTGAGACCGGGTCGTGTCAGTTCAACGGCTCGCTCACGATCGACGAACGCGCGCCTGGCAACAACTGCGAGAGTGGCGAAATCAGAGCTCCGGAGCTGGTCTCCTTCACCGCGCAGAAATCGTATCAGCTCCCGGTAATGCCGGGTCTCCGGTCCCCTTCCCGTACGTACGACAGGCGCTGCTACAGGATCGCATGCGGCGAGGAACAACAATGCCTGCTGTCGGAGATACCAGGGAATCGTCTGGCCGGGCAGCGCCACCAAGCGAGCAGCCTCCTTACAGAGCTCCTCGCGGTAGTTTTTAAGGTCGATTCCTGATGGGAGGGATTCGGTATCCACTACGAGACCAGTCTCTGTGGCTCCCGCGCGTAGGACTTCAGCGAGACAGTACCAGGCGACTCGCCGCGGCGCCTTTCGGCGCCCCCCCTTTTCCGTGAACGGGCGGAGCAGCGAGAGGACTTCGCGCAACAGCTCCACATCCGGCCAGAGATCAAGACCGATCCGGAGCAGACGGACATTTGATGGATCTTCGATCCAACGTTGAATCAGGCCCAGCGCGAATGCTCGAACGTCCTCATCCAGCTCGTGCCGCGTACGAGCTACGCGGAGCCGCTCGCTTAGCAAGGTGTCGCCTGTTCCGAATTTAGGCTTCTCTTGCATTTCATCGTCCTGCAGCAGCGGCCTGATGGAACGGAATGTGGTGCGATACCGAGCAGCGCCGAATCTCGCTACTGTCTCATTGCGTACATCCGGGACCGGGGAGAGTCTCCATCCGGTGTCGTCTCCTACGCTTAGGGCCTCCTGTGCGCGCATCAGACCCTGGATCGCATCAAGAATCTCCTCGCCCCCGAGTGCATCGAACCCTCCGGACACGGCTGACTGGATACGGCGCATCTTTGCACTCTGCCGGACCAGAGGTCGTTCTTCGCCTCCGAGCGCCGCAACCAGTGTTTTCTCGGGAGATAGCGCGAGGCCGGGCGCATTCTCTTTTAGTACCTGACTTAGCCATTTGGACACGGTAGTCCCGAAATCGCTCAGCAAGGCATCTGAGTTCGGTTCGACCGTGATCAATATCCGTAAGTCGTCGACGTACCGGCAGGCATCCATCAGCAGGATGCCGGGGGCGATCTCGGTTCCGATGGCACCGCGCAGCGCCTCGTCGAACGATAGCAGCACTACGTTCGCGAAGAAACCGGAGGCAATGAGTCCCTGTGGCAATGCCACTCGCGTGAAGTCGTCGATGTCCGCCTGCTTCATGTAGATGGGGATTTCGTTTCGTAGGTCGCGGGGATCCCAGCCCCAATCGAGCATGGCCGCCGTCAATTCGTAGAACTCCGGATCATCGTCGTCGTGACGGACCCGATCAATCGCTGACGAAAGCAGAGCCGGGCGCACGCGGTCGTAGAACTGTCGAAGGTCGGCGTGGACTACGTAGATACGCCTTTCATCAACCGCAGAAATCGACTCGGCCGAAACTTCCGGCCGGGACAAGAATGTCCGGTAGTCCTGATAGTAAGCGCGGTAGAGCTTGGCGGATCCCCACCGATGGCGCAGTTCCCTACCAATAGCGTCACAGAACAGGCGGTTGCCGTAGGACACCACCTGCGCTCGAGAACTCTGATCGCGTATCGAGCGTCGCGGATCTCCTTGTAGTGTTTCGACCCGGTTGGCTAAGCAGAGCATGAGCGCCGTTGCCACGACCTGATCGGCTAGGTTGACATGGGCGAGCGGTCGAAGTCGCGCCGCCGCCGCGCCCTTCTCGACGGGTTCCCACGTGCTTTCCCGCACTCTCCAGCTCTGGCTCTTGGGCGCAGGAACGATCCGGAGCGGATCGTTCTGCCAGCGGTCCGAAGACTGTAGACGTTCGCGGATTTCGCCGAGAAACGCTGGCAGGTTTACGGCCGCTCGATCGAGGGCAAGCGTGTCCGAGTACCAATTGTGGTATCTGATGTATGCGGCAGTTTTCTTCCAGGCCTGGACGAGGACGTACTCCTCACGAAGCACCTCCAAGCGCGGTTCAAGTTGCTCTGAAACCATACATCAGCCTCCCAGCACTTCGACCAACTGCGCTATCACCCGAAGATGTCCTTCGACAGTGATGAGCTCGCGGCCCTTCCAGTAAATGGTCATCATACACCTTCGGTTACAGTGCAGCGTTTGTCGGCTCGCTTAACAACTGCCATGACCGCTGCCGCAAATAAATGTCCCGCGAAGCACCGCGGTTCGCCGAGCAGGGCCAGCTGCCGAGACTCCGGTCAGGAAAGGTGCTGCTGTGGAGGCCGCGGGAAATCCTCATATTCCTGCCGGTCCATGAAGACAGGCAGAGGACATCCCATCCGCCGGCAGACTGAGGCAGTGCGGCTCAGTCATCCCAGAACGCCTTGAAGCGGTCCGGGTTCAGCTCCGTATAACGCACGGTGTGCATGATGTTCTTATGCCCCAGATAATGCTGTACCGCCCGCGTATCCTGACCGTCGTTGGCGAGCTTGAACCCGCAGGCGTGACGGAGCATGTGGGGATGAATGGGGAATCCGATACCAGCCAGCTTGCCGGCCCGGCCCACCATCTTCCGGACCGTGGAGCCCGTTAGCGGCCCTCTACGCTCCGTGACGAATACATAGGGGGATTGGGGGGGCTCGCGCTGCAGCTTTCTCAGGGCGCGGATCACAGGGCCTCGCAGGGGATGGGTCGAGGGGGTCCCGTTCTTCTGTCGGCGAACATGGAGAAGGCCCTGTTTTAGGTCCACCTGGTCCCAGCGCAGCGCCACAAGCTCCGAAACGCACAGGGCGTGCCGATAGGCCAGAAGGATGAGGGTGCTGTCACGATGACCGTGCCGGCCGATGGACTTGGCGGCCTTGGCAAGGGCTTCTACTTCGATCTCAGTCAGGTATTCCCGGCTGCGGACCTCGGAATTCTTCGGTCGTTTCGGTAACTTTCCCGTTTTCGATGCTTGGGGGAATCCCAGCACATTCGCGCTATCGCCCATATTCACTGACCTCCCTAGCTAACACTTTCCCATAAACAGGTATTTTCGGGAAAGTATCGTGACTTTATTTCAGCCTCGTGCCGCGGCGGCAAGCCGGCGCCGGCTACGGGCGGAGCGCCCCGGCGAGGCTTGCGCTGCTGTACATTTGCATTACAATGTAACGCATATTTTTATCCGGAATCAACCCATGCCAGCTAATAAGTCGGCTACTCTCAATCTGCGGATCGATCCCGGCCTCAAAGAAGCTGCTCGTGAGGCAGCCAAACGAGAGCATCGGAGTCTGGCCAACTGGATCGAGGTCCTGATCCGCGAGCGATGCGAGCAAGTCGGTATCACCATCCCGGAGCAGCAGGATCTGTACGCCGGGGTCGATCCGAATACGGACCAGGACCAATAGCGAAATGCCCATGAACAAGCGACTTGTCGCGTACGCGCACCGCGCAAACAACAAGATATTGCCGCTTCCGAGCCACCGCGCGTTCCCGGCCGTTCGCGGCAATCCGGTGCGCTGACAGAGGCCGTTTTCCGGTGCGCGGGGACATCGTCGAGATCGAGCTGACTGCCTATCACGAGGCCGCCCACGCGCTCGTGGCGCTGCATCATCGCTGGCCGGTAGCGCGGATCCGGATTTCGACCCGATTGCCCGGCGACGGGTGCACCCACCTTGCGCCAACCCGATCCAACCCGGCCTTCACGCCCACGCCGGGCAATATCCGCAGAGCGTGGATCGAAACGCTCACCAAATACACCGCCTCGACCCGGATCCTCCTCGCCGGTCCGCTGGCCGAAGCCAAGTTGCTGGCCACGCCCCTGCGATCCCTCGGGGCGAGCTCGGATCTGCAACGGGCCCAGTCCAACTACGGCTTTCTGCTCGACGCACACCGCTTTCTCTCTCAATATCGCAAGCTCCCGGCGGTGCCGGCCGATTTCCTCAACCGCGAGCGACAACGGACCCGGCGCCTTATCGCACGCCAGGACCACTGGCACGCCATCAGCGTGCTGGCCGGGGCATTACAGCAGGAACATGTACTCGGGGAAATTGACCTCACCGCCCTCATTCAGGCGGCGCTGGACGAACGACACCCCGCCCGGTTGCCCGGGCTCTTCTCCCGGCGGAAGAATGACCGGTAAGATTGACGGCCATCAGGGAGCGTCCTAACTACCCGCCGTGGCTCGAACCCGGACTAATCACGGTTAGCGAATGGGTATCAGGATACCGATACCGGTGTAAGGAGTTCTGGTCCCTCGTTACGGGGATTGTTGACGCGGCGGGAAATGGAGTGGCTGTCGAATTCCGTCTCCAGGGTGCTGAGGAGTTCTGTCAGGTTTGTCGGCGGGGTCTCCGGGGCCATCCATGCCTTCCAGGCATCTTCATGCAATACCAGCGGCATGCGGGCGTGAATTGCCTTCAGGAAGTCGGCGGCCTCACCGGTGAGGATGGTGCAGGAATGGAAAGGCTCGGTGGCCTCGCCTTCACAGCATCCCACAAACCTGCGAAGGCGAAGTGAAGGTCGTCTATGTAAATGTAATACGGCTCTTTCCCGTAGCCGATCTTCTGCCAGTTGAACTAGCCCTTAGCTGGAATAGTTCCAGGCCATAACGCTCAGCGTACCGGCCGGAATGTTAACCGAATTTCACGCATTTTTTCAAACAGACGCGGATCGTCCGGCACCGGTAGAGGCGAGGCCTTGCTTAGGGCGGTCTCGGCGCGGCGGTCGAAAATGTCGTTGCCGCTGGATTTGACGATATGCTCATCGACCACCTGGCCGCCGGGGATCATTCGAATTATGAACACGCAGGACAGGCCCTCGGGCAAGCCTATGGGGTTGAATTCCTTTCGAATGGCCCGCTTGATGCGTTCGCCGTACTGATTGATGAAGCTCATGTCGCGGCGCGCCTGTTCGCTGTCGTGTTGTTTCTGCTCCGCGGTCAGCTGCTTCTGCAGCGCCTTCTCCGTCGCCCTAACCTTGTGGATTTCGTCATGAATTTCTTTGAGATTTTTATAGGCACTAAGCATGGGCGGATTATTGACAAGTATGTAAGCATTCATCAACTTCTTGTTGTATTCCTCAGCTTGTTCAGTCGTGAGTTTCTGATCGGAATGCTGCGAGCGAAGATTGCTGAGCTGATCCCGCAGCACTGAGCGTTCCTTTTCTAGAACCTGGTATGCCTCGCGCATGCGCTGTGCTTTATCGTCCTGCTTTTGTGCGAACTCGGCTTTCTGTAAAGTTTGCTTCTTCGGGCGCCCCTCCTGCCCGATCTCTTCTCTACTCCCATTCGCTGTGCCGCTCTTAATTCTTGCTGTGACATCACGTTCATCTTCACTTCTTTTCTTACTTTCAGAGAACTCTATGTTTGTAATATTTACAACGACTGAACCTTCCTTCCATTCACTTGGCACATTTTGCGCAGGAAGAAACATATTGCCAGGAGTCTGGTATATATAACCTGGTTTAAGTGGTGTACTGTTCTCGATGCCTAGGAGGTTATAATTTGGTGGAACAACTGGAGTGTATTGCTTTTCAGTAATCACTTTTCCACTTTTATCTTTAAAATAAACAGTGACTTCAATTTCATCTACGGTTTTATTGCCTGTATTCTTTATTTTGAACCTAACGCCCGGGATCCGCCCAAACACTGGATTGTTGTAATATTGCGCCTGAATATCATACAGACGAAGATTGTTGATATAGTCCGCTGTTGCTTTGATCGAAGTATCAATATCGGCACCAACAGCAGAAATCGTAGAAGTTATATATGCCAATACTATAAATGTGATAATGGATGCTATTGGCTTGATTGAATGCTTATCTGTTTTCATGTGGAATCAACTTTTTGTCACATTTTCTGTAAGTTAGCGGCACATGTCTTTCCTTCGAAATTCCACTCCATATGGTAGAAAAACTTAGCATAAATAAGCACTAAACTTTAGCTGTGACGCCTGGCGCATGCAATGCGCTTTCCTGCAAGAAGCGCACGTGTTGCGCTTGCCATTTATGGTGATCATAGACTGAGCTCGTCAGGATGTTCGGCCAAGTATCGACAGGCAAGGTCGACGGCACGGGGAATCGGTCGCTCACCTCTCTCATAGTTTTGATAGGTCCTGCAGGCAATGCCCAGCGCTCTTGCGGCGCCGACCTGTGATACAAGGCCGGCATTGAGGGCAAACCGCAGGCGCCAGACGACCAGCTCGTGCCCCGTCATCAGTTCTCCTCACGCTGTTTCTCGACCATGTCTAGGAACAGCCACGGATCCCACTTCTCTTTCGGGATATGCAAATCTCCGACAACGTTACCCCAGTGCCGACGCAGAGCGATGGATACCCTGACGTGGTCATCCTCGGGCTCCCCCGCGACGATGACAGTCTGTCGATTTGGGCTCTGCCCCAGCGAATCCAGAGCCTTTTGCTGCTGCGGAGTTGGGGGCCCGCCCATCTCGCCTCGCGTTGAACCGTCACTGTCATGTGCGTCGTCCTGGTGCTGCGTTTTCCCGACAACGAGGGCGGCCTCGTTGACTGCTGGTCGGGACAGCCTGCGGACAATCTCAGGCTTGTGATGGCGGATGAACTGTCGCAGGTCGTCCGTGAGGCGCTCTCTAGGGGTAACGTACAGTCTACCACCTGGGATTACCCTGACATCCAGTCCATGGTCACGAAGGGCTGATACAGCGTCCATTAGAACACCTCCCCAGAGCAAGAATCGCCCTGCTCTGAAGTGACAGGGGTGACGGGGATGACATGTCCTTGATTATCCTTGGCGTTTCCGCCGTCACTCCGCATGTCACCCTCTCCGTTGTCAGGGGTATATGTGACATGAGACTGACACGGCTGAAAAGCAGGCTCCGCGTGGGCGTCGTCATCCCTGTCAGCCGCGTCACTCTCATCCTGCATTTTTCTTATATGCCATTTTCGGGGGCGAACTTGCTTGTCGTATTCAACCTCATAGCCCTGCGCCCGCAGTGTCGGGGCGGCGCGCCGCAGGGCACCGGCCATTGCCTGTCCCGTTTTAGGCCAGTTTTTCGTGGGTTTCTCCGGAGCCAATGTATTCGCCAGTTCACCGGCGGTTCCTGACCAGAACTCTTCATGATCCAACAGTTGTGCGATCGCCTGGGCAACCGGATCAGCATCCAAAGCCAGATCCTGTGCATCCTGGCGGTTGGCGGAATAAGCCGCCATAAATGTCCCGGGTAAAATGGGTAAAGCGGGCTCGGCGGCAACAACCCATCGGGCGAAGTCAGCCATTCGAGGCGCACCTTCCAGTGAGACGGAATCCCGGCGCTGAAGCGCCATGCAAACTGCATCCAGCAAAGCGCCGAGTATGCCAGGCAATGCCTGCTTAAAATGCTGCCAGAAAGTCCGCTCGTCGATCCGGTCCTTATCAGGAATACGAGGCGGACGGATTACCAATGCACGATCTAACAGATCTGGGCGAGTTATAGCATCTGAGATCCCATTACAGATTATGGGCCGGCAGGCGTGGATCAATTTTTCCTCGTCATCACTGTAGAGCGCCCGGGTCGCGAACCCCGCTCCTGTTGCTAATCGGGCTAAATCATCGGATAACCCCGGGCGCAGATCAGACATATTGTCAAATGCGCAAATCCAGCCATTACGGCTTGCAATCATCAGATCGCGGGTATCACGAGGAGCGGACCGGAGATCTGCCTCGTTCGGATCTACAATGCGTCGCATTACGCGGCAGTTTGTCGTTTTCCCGCTACCCTGTTCCTGGAACATGGCGGTTATCGCATGCGGTCCCCTGACATTGAAAAAGCTGACGAGCGCAGCTAGTACTAGCGGCCACTCCGCATCCGTTACATTGATGAATCTACGTGCCGCTTTCAGTGATCCTCCTGTAACTGGCACCGGCAGTGGCTTCATTCCATTTCGCCGCTCAAATCGAACCGGCGCGTTTTTCAGCACACGCCAGCCACTGGGCGAAATTTCAATGACCTGCCATTGTTCATCAGCCAAATCCAGGTAAATATTGTCACCATATTCAGCCAAACGGACATAGACAGCGTGTTCAACGCCATCGTGGACCGCCATGCCTTCTAATACTGAAAGCGCATCCTGCATAGCCTGAGACGGCGCAGGGCGATGTTCAAATTCCCAGAGCTGTCGGGATAACCATATGCGAAACACACGCGAACGTATCGGCCAGTGTTCAACGTGATCGCTAAATGGGATGGATCCATATGCCACACCATCAGACGTGTGCCACAACTCAACATCATCTGCGAGTGCAACAAGTTGCTTGCTGGCAGCAGGAGGTCTGCCATCATTTTCCTGTGATTCGTCAGATGTCGCATCTGCATGCGCTAATTCAGCAGAGTGGATATATGTCCCGTGCGATTTCCGGCCCTCACTGTTGTAGTTGCGTGCCGGCAAATATTTCGCCGATTCAATACCTGCTTGCACTGCTTCAGCGCCGTGCTGGCGATGCACATCATTCCAGTCTGTCTCTGTATGTTCCGGAACGGCTACCAGTCCGGCCACAGACCGGGCAGCTGCTTCTGCTGCTCGCTGCCCTGTTCCGTTCATATCATGATCAGCTGCAATAATGATCTCTGCATCGGGGTATTTCTTGCGCAGTGTCTGCGCTGTCGCTTCCAGATTGCCAGCATCGAATGCCACAAAGGCGGCACAGCCAGTGGCCTCGTGGATTGATGCTCCTGTGGAGTATCCTTCACAGACGACGATCCGGTTATATGGCCTGCCGATGGTGTGACAGGCTCCCTTGCTGCGTGGCCCATGTATAAAGCGCTTCTCGCCATCAGCAGTAATGAACTCCACACTGACTATCTCGTCGGCCGCATTACGCATTGGAATGACCAGAGCGCCATTACATTTCACCCCGGAAATGTTCAGGGCGCCGTGGTAAACGCGGATACCATGTGGCCGCACGCCTTTGTCGCGCAGGTAAGGATGATCGGCAGATGCAGAGTCCGCATCACACCATAGTTTACAGGCGCGGGCCGCCGTTTCAGCCTGGCGTGCTTGTCGTTCCTTCTCCTCCTGTTCTTTGGCCTCGCGTATCTTTCGGTCATGCTCTTCTCGTTCGGCGGAAGACAGATCATCGCGTCGACGAGCGCTCCAAGTTCCTTTAACGCTAGTTCGCCAACACCCGTAAGCCCCAGCCGGGTTCTCTCCACCGTAGGCTACGTACCAACCTGCGTCGTCGCCGGGTCGTCCGTCGGAGGAGAAGCGGTGAATACAACCGTCCGGGATGATGTTATGGGGAGGTAGCAGGCCCGACGATTCGATTGCTTCATACAGTCCTTGTAACGCCATGTCATACCCCTCCTTCAATGAGGATTTGATCATGGGTTTCAATTGCCTCAGCAGGCCACCTTGTACAGCTCGGGGCCAGTTTGATCGGCTGCGGCAATCTTCCCTCCCTGGTCCAACGCCACACAGTGTTACGAGAGACTGAATACCGTGCTGCCAGGTCTACGTCTCGTAGAAAGCATTTATTGGAATAGTTATTAGCTTTCATGTGATGCTCCATAACATGTGAATGTATGGCGCACCCTAGTACAGCACAGCATGCTAGTCGATAGTTTTTTCCTCTATTTTTCCACCCCCCTTTATTACCATAAATCAGATACTTATCATCTACCTCATGAATTTAAAATCAAAGAATAACAAAACCTAACAAAATCGATTAAATTCGTATCAATAAACACAAAAACGGTAAAATCGATACGCTTATGGGTTGCGCCTTACGGCACGTAACTTCTTATTTTTCGAAATAATATGCATCCTGGCTTACAGGTTGTGCTCTTAAATTGCAACCACCTTTGCGTTTTCAGTTATTCGACAAAACTGAGACCAGTCACGCATCATACAGGCACGTTTTTTCAATAGCTCATCACGTGCGTAAGCCGCCCGCGTTGCATCATTACTGACATGAGCCAAAGCAAGTTCGCTGACTTCATCAGGATAATTAGTACGCGTCCTGGCCCAGTCCTTAAACGTGGATCGGAATCCGTGCACATGGACGTCAATGTTCATACGGCGAAGCACACTTGTCAGTGACATATCGCTCAATGGTCCGCCTCGCGTCGAGGGGAAGATATAGTTACTACCTTCGATTCGCTTCAAGGCTTTAAGAAGGGTAAGAGCATCACCACTCAAGGGGACGGTATGTCGGCGACCTGCTTTTATTCGCTCAGCCGGGACTGTCCAAGTTTCGTCGTCCCAGTCGATTTCATTCCACGTCGCCTTGCGGACCTCGCTGCTGCGTGCGGCGGTCAATATAGCAAATTCAAGCGCGCGTGCGCTCATTCCCTTTTGTTCCCGCAACCACGCCATAAAGGCTGAGAGCTTTTCAACAGACAGAGCCCGGTAATGTCGCCTCGCCTTGAGCTTTGATGGATTTGGTAGAACTTCCTTTAGATTACCTAGCCATCGGGCAGGATTTTCCCCATAACGGTACCCGCTCACAGTAGCCCAGGCCAACACGGACTCCAGTCGCTGACGAACGCGGGTAGCTGTCTCGGTCTTACTGTGCCAGATAGGTTCCAGGACCTGGAGGATATGAGCTAACTCAATATCGGCCACTTCGAGTCGGCCGATCTTGGGGAAGGCGTAGCATTCCAGGGATGAAATCCAGTCCTTCTTGTGTTTTTCATTGCGAAATTCGGGCTGCTTGGCTTCATGACAGCGTCTGGCGGCATCTGCAAACGTTAACTGCCTGGCAGTCTGGGTGATCAGCCGCGCTCTCTCGGCCCGGCGCTCCGCGACAGGATCGATACCCTGGCGGATCGCCTCGCGCATCCCCCGGGCACGATTGCGGGCTTCAGCCAAACCCACTTCCGGATAACTGCCAAGTCCAATATCCCGCCGCCGACTGCCGACGGTTGCACGTAAGATCCAGGCCCGCGCACCGGTCGGTTTAACGCGCAACTGCAGACCCGGAACTCCACCCACGGCATGCAGCCCGGGCAGCATCAGACGCTTCACTTCAATCGCCGTTTTTTCTTTGGGGATCTTCGGCATGAATACCTCCAACAGACATCACATGACGAGACCGGTGTTGACGCCGGTTCATATTCCGGCCACTCGGATCTTTGCAGTGCCTGATCCGAGAGGAAACCAAACTCGCAGCCCCACAACTGGCCCCACAAAAATTTTGCGGTTGGACGGTACAAGATATATCGGAAGATGACAAGAATATTTTTATTATTCAATGGGTTGAGTTAAATCATGTTACGGGATGTTATTGTGGAAAACACGCCCGACGTGGACCTCGGCTCCACCAATTTCCCGAACTCCCTCATCGCCCGCATCCACCAGGCATAACTGAAATACCCTGTTCATTTTCAATAAGACGGTCAGTGGCTGACTGAAACCGTCCCTGGTTTCAGCCCTCCGGGCAGACTGCGTCTGCCCAAATCTGCTCCCGGCAGATTTGTCGATCCCCTTCGGCTCCATCAATCCCTCCCCTCTTCCCGGGACTTGGCAGGCAATTCCTGACCGCACGGGCACCGGCCGGTGCCATCAATAAAAAATCTTGATCCACGTCAATCGTCTTTCTTCGACTCAAGTCATGCTTGGCGGCATATTCACAGGAGATGGCCAATCATGAAAAGTTGCCAGCATTTCTCAATCTTAGCCGTAGTTGTCATGATCGCATTCAGCCTCGATACCGTCCCCGTCCGTGCCCAGCAGGGGGGAGGCGATCAGGGCGGTAGATTGCTGGAGGAAGTTGTGGTGACGGCGAAGCCGATTTCACAGCGGAAAATCGTAGGGACCGATGTGACCGGCCGGACAACCGAATCGGTAACGCTGCAGCGCCATGTCAGTTTTGAAGATCTCGATCTGAGCCGGCCTGCGGATGTAGACAAGCTCAGGAAACGCATCGAGGTCAATGCGGAAGAAGTATGCAAGGAGCTGGATGAGGTGTATCCCCTGCTCCGCTGGGACAGCAATGATACCCGCCAGGACTGCATAAGGCGCGCTGTTGACAGTGCGAAAGAGGGCCTGGAAGAGGCCATTTCCGCGGCAAGATAACAAAAGCCTTCCGGGTCGAAGAATACGCCGGAATACCGGACCAGGCTGACTGCCGGCAGCCTGCCCGCCATGCTGGGCGCGACACTCGTCCTGGCCGCGTCATCGCTACTCAATAACGCCAGGGCCGCCGTGGCCGTGCTTACCCCGGTGCCGGTATCGCGTAGATCGCAAATCGTCGGTATCACAGGCACAATGGATCAGCGATATGAAACTGAGCATAATCGTATCATCGAGTCGATCCGCAGAAATATCCTTACTCTAAATAATCATTGATGGTGAATAACAATGTCCTGGAAACAAACGGTCTCCAGTCTCTTGTCGATCGCCATAGCAGCATTCCTGCTTACGGCGTGCCTCTCCTCGGCGCAGGCACAGAATGTGGTAGATGAATGGAGTTCGATCAAGCCACCGCCGGCGCCGAAACTGCACACGGTCAGCATCGATCCGCGCCAGACCGCTCTCCTGGTCATGGATTTCAACCAGGGTGACTGCGTCGCCGGCAAGCGGGAACGCTGCGTTGCCGCCATTCCGAAGGTCGAGACGCTCATCGACAAGGCGCGTGACCGCGGCATGCTCATCATCCATACCGCTTATCCCCATATGAAGCCGTTCATCGCGGGCGTAGCCCCGCTGCCCGGACGGGAAATGATCGTGGCGCATGCCGACAAGTTCACGGGGACGCGTCTCGACAGGATACTCCAGAATCACGGGATCACGACGGTGATCGCCACGGGGACGCCGGCCAACGGCGCCGTACTGTTCACGTCATTTGCTGCCGCGAACCGCGGCTACAAGCTCATCGTTCCCGTCGACACCATGCCGGGCGACTCGGCTTATGCCGAACAGAATGCCATCTGGAATATAGAGAATGATCCCGGCCTCGACCACAGTGCGACCCTGACGAGTTCCGGCCGCATCGAATTCTAGGCCGGCGTATCCCGGTCGGGATCGTTACGTCAGAGACTCAGCAGTTCCACGGCGTTCTGACCGCGAACCTTGCGGGCTGCCGCTGCGGGCAGTCCATCGACGCGCCCGAGGCAACCGCGCATGTCCCCGATATTGTGCGGATAGTCCGAGCCATACAGGACACGGTCCGGGGAGCCCGCCACCTCCAGACACAGGTCCAGTGCCTCCGGGGTGTAAACCACGGAGTCATAATAGAGGCGCCGAAGATATTCGCTCGGCCGGATCGACGTCACTTCGGAACAGGCGGGTATCATTTCATGGCAGCGATCCAGGCGGCCGGCGAGATAGGGCAGCGCCGCGCCGCCGTGGGAGACGATCAGCCTGAGCCGGGGATAGCGATCGAGGAAGCCCGAGTAAATCATGCGGGTCACGGCGAGGGTCGTGTCGAACATGAACCCCACGGGGGGAACCAGCCCATATTCATCCATGGCCATGTCCTGTACGCCCTGCGGTGCGCCGGGATGCAGCAGTACCGGCAGGCCGCGCCGGTCGATTTCGGACCAGATGCCGGCGAATTCGGGCGCAGTGAGATTTTGCCCGTCGATATTTGCGATCACCATGACCCCCACGGCTCCGGCCGCACAGGCCCGCTCGAGTTCCGCCAGGGCGAGGGATTCGTGCTGCCACGGCAGTGATGCAAACCATCTTATCCGGTCGGGCCGCAGTCCCTGCTGCTCCGCCATGGAGTCATTGACCAGCTTCGCCGCGGCGAGACTGACATCGCCGTCCCCGAAATACGCGTTGGGGCAGGTCAGCGAAACCACGGCCACGTCGACGCCGGCAGCGTCCATATCCCGGATCCGCGCGTCATAATCCCACATCGGCTCCGTCAGCGTCATGAACGGCGCGTCATACCTCCGGATGACTTCCTGGCCCGCGGAATTCACACCCGTGGAATATTTCGAGCCGCCCTTCTCCCTGAGCAGTTCCAGGTACTCCCGGGTGAGCATGTGGGTATGAATATCAACGACCGCCACTATCGTGCTCCTCTCGTCGTGTGTGCGTCTGTACGGCGGACATCCCGTGGGAGGTATTTCCGGGAAGGATTAATTACCTGATCGAACAGACGCTTACTATTACCGCAATAAAGGATCGTGTCGAATCACGGTATCGATCGGTCCCCGGCGACTTCACCCTCCTGTGCTTCCGTCTTACGGGCACGCTTTTCATTGACGCCAAGCACGGCGAACAGGCCCATAGCGTAGCCGATCAGCATCGCCCACAAACCGCCCTGGGCCGTCAGCCCGCCTGTATTGTCAACCAACCAGCCGAAAATCAGGGGCAGGAAGAACACGCCCACGTTGACGGCCATGGTCCAGGCTCCGGCAGCCACGCCCACGTTCGCCGGTGTCACGCCGGGCAGGCTTTCCATCAGGGCAAGCCCCGTGGCCCAGGGCGCCTCGAAAAAGAAACCCAGCGCCACGGCAAAAATCAACAGCCAGGGCACGGTCCAGCTCGGCACGAACATGTAAATGATCCAGAGGACCAGTGTGATCGAGCACAGGAGGATGCTCGTGCGTTTCCTGCCGAACCGCCCGGCCAGTGCGGGCAGGATAGCCAGGCCTATACCCATCGCGATGGCAAAAATGCCGACGACCGAACCCGCCAGCGCCGGCGGCAGGTGTTTGGCCTCCGTCATCTGCCCCGGCAGGTATTGCATCGCGCAGACGGTCATGCCGGAGATAAAAACGGCGTAAACCAGCATCAGCCACGCCGAGCCGGTCTGCATGACGTTCCTGAATTCATGGCTGAAGGCGGCGCGCTCCCCGGTTTCGGGCTGCACCTTGTCCCGCGCAAACAGCACCCAGATGATGGTGACGGCAACCATTACGATACTCCACATCATCAATACGCCACGGACATGCAGCGACTCCAGCAGGTTTGCTGTTATGAGTACGCCGAGTCCTGCACCAACAAAATAGGATCCGGACCCGATCCCGATAAAGGTATGGCTTTTCTCGTGGCCGAACCACTGGATCATCATCGACGGCAGGCTGGCGGGCAGGATGCAGAGGCTGTAGCCGGAGATGGTGGTCAGAATTGCCTGGGCGGTGAAAGACGTTGCAAAAAACGGCCGCAGCCCGAAGCCGAGGCATCCAAACAGACCGGACAGGATCATCATCTTGCGGACGCCGATGGTGTCGACCCAGCGGCCGGTGAACACAGAAAGAATGATGGATACCAGTCCGGGCAGGGACAGCAACAGACCGCCCATGGCCAGACTGATATTGAAAGGCGGTTGCCCCCAGTACTCATGCAGCAGCGGAGCCTGGGCGAACCAGGACGTCCACAGCCCCAGGGACATCAGTACATAAAGCAACAGCATGACCCACCGGTACGGGTCACGTTGTGCCGATTGATGGACTGTTGTCATTGCCGCTTCCCCCCTGTCAGCCGGGTTGCACCGGGTGAATTGGATGTCGCGGCCCATGACCTGCGCGCCGTGACAGGTAAACATCAACGCACGGTCCCGGCCGGGAATTGCCTGAATTTTTTACGGATATTTCCCGGACAGGGAATGTTATTCGGGATGATTGCTGCGGATTGTACAGTAGCCATCAGCCATTGCCAAAAGGCGGCCACCCGGACCGGCACGCCGCAGGGATGCGGACATTGCCGTTGCTGCCCGCCTTGCACGCCGTCCATACCGGCGCCAATCTACTGCAGCCGGTAAACAGTACACATACACCCATCAGCAGTCACTCTTGCCACAAGTCGCAAATCTAAATTCAACAACATAAATTCCTCGAGGATATTTCCGTATAATAATCAATGAGTTCGGATTGCTCAGTCTGGCAACAAAAAGGAACTGCAACAACTGGAAGTATGGGTGTATCCTACTTACTGCTTGATAAATAATTATTACGATTCTAGATAAGCACGGGGGTGGCCGATACTTACCCGTTACTCGGCCATGGGGAGGAAAAAATGGATTCTTTTACTCGAACGGGTGGTACCGTCAGAATTTCCGGTTCCGGTAATATCCTGTATGCGGCCAGGTTATCCGGCCTTCTCATCATCATCCTTCTCGCCACCGGTTGCGCCACCACTAAAAGTTTTTCGTCCATCAGCAATCTCAGGCCAACCGATAAAGAACTCAAGATTGTCCTGATGCCGCTGGATGTCCAGCTCTCCATTCTTACAGCGGGAGGGACACTGGAACCCCAGGCGCAATGGACAAGGGATGCCAAACGAAACATGGTAGATGCACTCGATGAAATCGGCAAGGAGCGCAGTAACGATTTCATTGTCTATAAAGAACCCGAGCAGCTGGATGCTTCAGCCAGGAAAATCCTCGAAATCGAACGACTCCACCGCGCAGTAGGCCAGGCCATTCTGTTTCATAAGTACGTTGTGCCACTTCCCACCAAGAAGAACGCTTTCGACTGGACACTGGGCCCTGAAGTCTCCGTCCTGCGCAAAAAAACCCATGCTGATTACGCACTCTTTATTCATGTCCAGGACAGCTACAGCAGTGCGGGCAGAATTTTTATGCAGGTATTGGCCGCCGGCCTGGGGATGGGCATACGAGGCGGACGACAGGCCGGATTCACTTCACTGGTAGACCTCACTACCGGCAATATCGTCTGGTTCAATTACATCAATAATCCTGCCGGTGACCTCAGAACACCCGAGCCCGCAATGAAAACGGTGAAGCTCCTGCTCAAGGGACTGCCAGAGTAACAGGAGATGTTCTCACAAACAGTCAAGTGCACAGTTCTGGTATTGCTCGTTGCTTTTGCAGCCGCCGGGCCAGCCTACTGCAAGACGTTCGAGAGACTCCAGCCCGAGATCACTCCTAACTACCAGCCGGATATATCCGGGACCGAAGCTGGACTGTGGATGGTATTTAACAAGGCGGAAGAATCATTAAAGACTTCGCCGAACCGTCTGAAAGATCCTGAACTGGATCATTATCTTAAAACGGTCATTTGCAAGCTGTCAGAGAAATTCTGTCCTGAAATCCGTGTTTACGTCATGCGGATGCCGTACTTCAATGCCAACATGGCCCCGAATGGTGTCATGCAGGTCTGGACCGGCCTGTTGTTACGAGTCAACAACGAGGCACAGCTGGCAACCGTTCTCGGCCACGAGATGGGTCACTACCTGCGCCGGCATTCCCTGAAGAGTTTTGAAGATTTAAAACACAAGTCTGTTCTGTATACCTTCCTCAGCCTGGGGATAGAGGGCGCCCTTGCGGCAGGGGGTATTAATCCCGATCTGGGATATGCCGCCATGGACATGAACAGGGTTCTGACTTACGCCAGCTTATTTGCCTTCAGTCGCAACCAGGAAAGGGAGGCGGATAAATACGGTATTCAGCTTCTGAACAATACGCAACTGAGTCTGGAACAGGCGCCTGTAATATGGGGAAACCTGATTGCGGAGGAAAAATCTGCGCAACATGAAAAGAAACACAGATCCATATTCTTCGCGACACATCCCGCCCCCAAAGAGCGGCTGGCAAACCTGAAAGAGTATGTACAGGAGCTTAGTGAGGAAGACGGTTCATCTGGACACGATAATCTGAATGCCGGGAAATACTGGAAATATGTAGGCCCACATCTGCCGATGCTCCTGGAAGATGAGATTAACCTCAACCAGTTCGGGAGAACACTGTACGTACTCCGTAACTTGCTGGACAACAACATAGAACCGGGCATCGTCAGGTATTACATGGGAGAACTTTACCGGAGACGAAACAAAAAGGGCGACATACAACTTGCGATTCAAAACTACCTGCAGGCTATAGACAACAATAATTGTCCGGCCGAGGCACATCGTTCCCTGGGACTTCTCTATTACAAGAATGGTGACCGTGCTTCAGCCCGGAAGGAATTCCAGAAATACCTAGATCACAAGCCCGACGCATCAGATCATGAAATGATTCAATTTTACATCTCTTCTCTATCGGGGGACTCGAAATGAAGAGGCTATTGCTAATATCCGTGATGGTATTTTTATCGTCCTGCGCCCATTACACAGTTGTTAAAACCGGGAAACAGACTATTGGATCCATGACGGTTATGCCTTCACATGAATGGAACAGAGTGCCAGCCGGTGCTTCGCTGGGCGGTCTCCCTACCTGGACGGCGGACGGCGTCAGCCTCGACACCGTAACCTTCTTTGCCGACGTGAAAGATGGCAATACACTGATAAAACCCGAAAAAAAGGATGACCAATATCCTGTCTTCCAGGCAAACATGCTTCCCACCGAACTCGTCGATGTGTTCGAGTCGACCCTGGCCAAGGCCTATCAGGCAAAAATTTCGCGGTCGGGCAAACTAACTCCTCTGATGGTGGATAACAGGCCGGGATTTCAGTACACCTTCGAGTTCGTCACCCCCGATGAACTCACCAGAAAAGGCTACATTGCCGGTGTCATCAAGGATGATCATCTACAGATGATTTTTTACCAGGCGACCAAGCTGTACTATTTCGACCATCAATTCCAGAATGTCAGGAACATGGTCAAGAGCATGACTATTAACTAGGCTGAACACGGACGGGAGACTGATGTCTGGCGGATCCGCAGTTTCAGCCGGTTAATTCATTTTATCCTGCAGCTCCTTGCCCGTTCTCTGTATGGCCTCGCCGCTCTTTTCCAGCATCTCACCGCTCTTCTGCCGGATCCGATCCGCCATGTGGACCGGTTCGAACGGATTGCTCCAGACGGGACGCCCCTTGCCGATGTTGACGCCGCCCCACAATCCCAGTGCCAGGCCTGTCACCATCCCCAGTATCAGTATCTTGAGAGTTTTCATGATTATTCACCTCCGTTTCGGAGCACAGGATATCTCCGGGCCCCGATCGCACGCAGTTTAGCTGCACACGCAGCGATGTCCGTTGCCGGACAAGCTGCTAAAATACTCCCTGTACTATGAAGATTCTGTGGCAGCCATCGGAAGAACAGCTTGCGCGGGCAAACCTGACCGCCTTCCGCCGCTTTCTTCATGGCCGTCACGGCATTGACCTGCCAGATTACGCGCAATTACACGCCTGGTCCGTTGAACACATCACGGAATTCTGGGTCGCGGTATGGGATTTCTGCGAGGTCAGCGGCGACAGGGGCGATACCGTGCTGGCGGCGGGGAAACACATGATGGATGCCCGTTTCTTCCCGCAGGCCCGGCTCAACTTCGCCGAAAACGCCCTGCGGCGGCGCGATGATGCCAACGCCGTCGTCTTCCGCAGCGAAACCGGTTATACCTCCCGCCTGAGCTGGAACGAATTGTATGTGCAGGTCGCGCGCCTGGCCCGGGCCTTCCGGGCCGGCGGGATCCAGCCGGGCGATCGCATCGCCGCCTGCCTGCCCAATATCCCCGAGGCCGTCACCGGCGTGCTGGCCGCATCCAGCCTGGGCGCCGTGTGGTCTTCGTGTTCGCCGGACTTCGGCGAGGGGGGGATACTGGATCGCTTTCGACAGATCGAACCCCGTGTCCTCATCGCCTGCGACGGCTACTACTACAACGGCCGGGCCATCGACATACGCGAGAAGATCTGCCGGGTTGCCGAGCAGCTGCCGTCGGTGGAGAAGATCATTATTGTGCCGCACCGGGCACAGATCACGGGAGAGCCACCGCTGTGTCCGGACATCCCTGACACGATCCTGCTGTCCGATTACATCGGGGAATTCGAGGAAGGGGACATCGCGTTCACGCCCCTGCCTTTCAACCATCCCCTGTATATCCTGTTTTCCAGCGGCACCACCGGACTGCCCAAGTGCATCGTGCACGGCGCCGGCGGCACCCTGCTGCAGCACCTCAAGGAACACCGGCTGCACGGTGATATCAGGCCCGATGACCGGGTATTTTATTTCACCACCTGCGGCTGGATGATGTGGAACTGGCTGGTCACCGCCCTGGCATCAAACGCCACCCTCCTGCTTTACGACGGCTCGCCCATGTACCCGGATCCCAACGCGCTGTTCGACTACGCCGAGGAGGAAGGCATGACCCTGTTCGGGACCTCCGCGAAATATCTGCAGGCCCTGGAAAAAGCCGGGCTGGAACCGGCCGAGACCCACGATCTTTCCACCCTGCGCGTCATGACTTCCACCGGATCGCCGCTGCTCCCGGCCAGCTTCGACTACGTCTACCATCACATCAAGCGGGACCTGTGCCTGTCCTCCATTTCCGGCGGCACCGACATCGTGTCCTGTTTCATCCTGGGCAACCCCGCCGGCCCGGTGGTCCGCGGCGAGATGCAGGCCAAGGGGCTGGGCATGGCGGTGGAAGTGTGGGACGAGCATGGCGAACGCAGCATCGGCCGCAAGGGCGAGCTGGTCTGCACCCGCCCCTTCCCGTCCATGCCGGTCTGCTTCTGGAACGATCCGGACGGGAAACGCTACCGCAGCGCCTATTTCGAGCGCTTTCCCGGCGTCTGGGCCCACGGCGACTTCGCCGAGGAAACGGAAAGCGGCGGTTTCATCATCTACGGTCGCTCCGATGCCGTGCTCAATCCCGGCGGCGTGCGCATCGGTACCGCCGAGATCTACCGCCAGGTGGAAGGCTTCGACGAGGTCCTGGAGAGCATTGCCGTGGGCCAGGAATGGGACGGCGACACCCGCATACTGCTGTTCGTGGTCCTGCGCGAGGGCCTGGTGTTGAATGACGCGCTGATCGAAAGCATCAAAACGCAGATCCGCGACGGCGCCAGCCCCCGCCACGTCCCCGCCCGGATCATCCAGGTGCCGGCGATCCCGCACACCCGTTCGGGCAAGATCTCGGAGATTGCCGTGCGCGACATCATCCACGGCCGCGCAGTCAAGAATGTCGAGGCACTGGCGAATCCGGAGGCGCTGGAGCATTTCCGGATGGAGATTACGTCTTGAAGCGGGGCTCGTGGCTCGTGGCTCGTGGCTCGTGGCTCGTGGCTCGTGGCTCGTGGTTCGTGGCTCGTGTGCCCTGTCGCGGGCCTCCCGGCGGGCGATGATCGTAGCTCAGGTGG
>Ga0102944_1000278_pt1 | contig 41510 bp, 36 predicted proteins | sample SalPonD_shore_MG_FD_78172 | JGI IMG/M metagenome (GOLD analysis project Ga0102944, IMG submission 78172) | Salt pond soil microbial communities from South San Francisco under conditions of wetland restoration - Salt Pond MetaG... | ecosystem: Environmental > Aquatic > Marine > Intertidal zone >... | reverse complement strand
GCATCGCAGTGCCAAGGGGAGATCCTCCTCTCTTCGTTAGGATAGCGTATCTAACTTTTACTTCAAACATAAAAGGAGAGTGGGCCAATTGGGCCCGTTTTCGGACCAAATTGGGTCGGCAGGTGTTTTTTCCGGCACGCTGAACACCCCTCCCTCTCGGAAAACCACGAGAGTGCTCCCCTTAAAGGGTAGCCTGATGCAGGCCATTTCTTATATCAAACTCAGGTTAAATAATTACTGTATATAGAAATTCAGTAAAAAATAGTCTGTATGCTATTTTACTGTAGACTTAACACGATAGTCATGCACATAATGCAGAAAATTTTGTAACAGAAGGGACCCGGCATGTCCTGATTTCTCAGGATGGAATTGTACTCCCATAAAATTATCTCTTACAGTTACGGCTGTAAAATTTATATCATAATTGCATTTAGCCGCTGTATATTCATTGATGGGAGCATAATAACTGTGGACAAAATAGAAATATTGGTCTTTACCAAGATTATCGATAAGAACATGGGATTGTTCTTTCTCAAAGGTATTCCATCCCATATGAGGGACTTTCTTGGTTGATGAATCGAATTTTTTGAGCCGTCCCGGAATAATTCCCAGTCCTTTAGAATTCCCTTCTTCTGATGATTCGTAAAGCAGCTGCATTCCCAGACAGATTCCTAAAACAGGTTTTTTTGTATCCTTCAACCATCGATCAAGTTTATTTTTCTGCAGGGACTTCATTGCCGGCTCAGCATGTCCTACCCCGGGGAAGATAACGCCATCAGCTCGATCCAGTTCATGTTGATCATCAGTAATGATATAGGGCTCATCCAGTCGTTTTAAGGCATTGGAAACGGAAGCTAAGTTTCCGGCTTCATAATTGATAATAGCAATCATCAGAGTAAGTCTTTAGTACTGGGTAATATGTTAGCATTTCGTTCACTGCGACTTACAGCCGCCCGCAGGCAATGGGCAAATCCTTTAAAACAAGCTTCAATTTTATGGTGATCATTGTCGCCTTTAACAGTGATATGTAATGTTGCTTTAAGGTTTATTGCCAGTGAATAAAAAAAGTGTTCAACCATTTCCGTTGGAAGATCACCTACTTTATCACGGTTAAAATTAGCTTCAAAAACCAAATAGGGGCGTCCTGAAAGGTCCAGAGCGATATTCGCCAGTGTTTCGTCCATAGGCAACGTAAATCCATACCGTTGAATTCCGATTTTTTTATCCAGGGCTTTTCGGATTGTTTCGCCAAGTGTTATAGCTACATCTTCGATCGTATGATGCTCATCTACATGCAGATCGCCTTTGCAGGAAATCGCAAGATCAATTAGCCCGTGTTTGGCAATTTGTTCCAGCATATGATCAAAAAAACCGAGCCTCGTTGAAATTGTACTTTGACCTTTGCCGTCGAGATTAAGCTTTATGTTGATATCAGTTTCTGCCGTTTTGCGATGATTTGAGGCCCGCCGGGACGGGAAGCAGATTTTATTGCTTAGCTTTGTCCAGTTTTCGGCAGACTCAATTTTATCCCCATCATGGTTACAAGCTTTAAGGGTGGATTGATCTGACTGAATAAAAAGATCAGCTTTATCTTTGACGAATCCATTCGAGGCAATCTGCTCATTTTCCAGCAGATTTTGTTGATTTGAAGACAGGCTTTCACTTGTAAATGAAATATCATGTCCCAGCTCTTGCAGGCGTTTCAGGCCATACAACGCCTCGCTTCTAAGCATATTTTCATCCTTGCCACAAATGGCATCTTTGGAGATCCAAATTTTCATAACGAAATATCTTTTAAGGCCGAGATTAGCGTTTCGTTTTCATCAGGTGTTCCTACCGTGATTCGCAGGCAATCTTCGCACAACGGCTCGTCGCCACGGTAACGTACGATGATATTCCTGTTAACTAAGTGTTCATAAATATCTCTGGCATTCTTCATTTTCGCCAACAGGAAATTAGCATCACTGGGATAAACATGATCAACAATATTTAGCTCAAGTAACTTCTCCGCAAGTTGCTTTCGTTCCTTTTTGATGGCATCAGCTTTAAATTGGATAGTATCCATATTCTTAAAAGCCGTAATGGCATACCGGGACGTAAGAGCATTGATGTTATAGGGCGGTTTGACTTTCATCATGTAGCTGATAATGTCCTCGGAAGCATAGGTGATACCGAGCCGGATACCCGCCAAACCAAACGATTTAGACATGGTTTGAAGAACTACCAAATTTGGATATTCGACTACTTTGGGTGACCAACTTTTCTGCTTGCTAAAGTCGATATAGGCTTCATCCAAAATAACGATACCGGGAAATTCCTCAACTAATTGCGTGATGGCATCCGGGTTCAATAAGTTACCGGTGGGATTATTGGGTGAACAAAGGAACAGCATTTTTGTGTTTGAAGTAACAGCTTCCAAAATGGCATTCACACGAGGCTGAAAATCTCCTTCGGCGAGCAGTACTTCATCCACAGAGATATCATGTATATTGGCTGATACCTTATACATGCCGTAGGTGGGTGGAGTAGTGATAACACGATCGTTACCCGGCCGACAGAAAATACGAAAGAGCAGATCGATTCCTTCATCGCTTCCTACGCCGACAAATACATTTTCCTTGCGTACGCCACGCCATTCGGCAATAAGCGCCCGAAGTTGCTGCTGACTGGGAGCGGGATATCGGTGAAGACCCTCGGCCTCCGGAAATGGAGCATTCAGACTGTTTTCATTGGCATCCAGCAACAGCCCTTCTTCAAAGTCTTCGCGGGCACTGTGATAAGGGGTCAGCTTTTGGATATTGGGACGCACCAGTTTTTTTAGGTCGAATAAGTTATCCATAACAGAAGTTAATTTTCCAGATTTTCGAGTCGAATACTTACCGCATTTTTGTGGGCTTGCAGTCCTTCTAATTCTGCTAGTTTTTCTACGGTAGGTCCCAGTGTTTTCAATCCGTCTTCAGAAAGCGTTTGCATGGTGATGTGTTTCATAAACGAATCAACCGAAACGCCGCTGAACATCCGGGCATAACCGTAAGTAGGCAAAGTGTGATTAGTACCCGAAGCATAATCACCGGCACTTTCGGGTGTCCAGTTTCCTAAAAATACGGATCCGGCATTCGTAATTTTATCGGCCCAATGTTCGGCCTTTTCGCATTGCACGATCAGATGTTCCGGTGCATATTTATTTGAAAAGTCAAAAGCTTGATCAAGCGAATCGACCGTTAAGCTGAAACTCTTTGCAATAGCCTGTCGCGCAATCTTTTCACGCGGTAATTTTTTAAGTTGTGATTCCAAAGCATGCTGACAGTCATCCATATTGAAGCCATCCGCAGCTACTAAGACGACCTGGCTATCGATCCCGTGCTCGGCTTGTGAAAGCAGGTCTGCCGCAATAAAATCGGGATTGGCGGAACGGTCGGCTATGATAAGTACTTCAGACGGACCTGCGGGCATATCGATGGCAATTTGTGCCTCGGAATTTTGTAAAAGCATTTTTGCTGCGGTAACATATTGGTTGCCGGGACCAAATATTTTGTCCACTTTCGGTACGGTTTGGGTACCTAATGCCATTCCCGCAATTGCCTGGGCTCCCCCGGCTTTAAGCAAATGAGTGACTCCTATTTTTTGTGCGATATATAAAATTTCATCTGCAATATTGCCATCATGATCCGGCGGTGTGGCTACCACAATGGTTTTGCAGCCGGCCAATGCTGCCGGGATTCCCAGCATCATCAGAGTAGAGGGTAGGATAGCCGTTCCCCCGGGAACATATAGTCCGACTTTCTCAATAGGTCGGGCAACTCGTTTGCACTTAACGCCGGGCATTGTTTCTACTTCCAGCGGAAGTGGTAGTTGAGCTTTGTGAAAACGGTAGATGTTTTTAAAAGCAATATCTATCGATGTCTTGACGGCGGGATCAAGATCAATCCTAACATTAGTGGGATTTATCAATTGGGGATCGGGAGCAACTTTATCAAACTTTTCGGAGAAATAGCGGATCCCTTCATCACCTTCGTTACCAACCTTTTCAATAATAGGTTCGATGTCTCCAAAAATGGATTGAAAATCCATTTTCGGGCGTTTGCATAAATTCTGAATATCGTTTTCAGAAAGACTGTTATAAGTAAAATTTTTCATGATATTTACCCACTCATTATAGAATCATGCTTTCAATAGGGAGAATTACAATTCCGCTTGCTCCCGCTGCTTTTAATTTTTCCATGACCACCCAGAATTTATCTATTGGAATGACCGTGTGAATCGCTACCATGTCATCATCAGCTAACGGCATAACGGTAGGGCTTTTAAGAGATGGAATAATATCTTTGATTGTAGGCACTGCCGACTTTGAGGCATTCATCATGATATACCTACTGCGCTCAGCCTGCTGATGCCCGTCCATCCGCACGAGAAATTTTTCGATCAGTTTTTGCTTTCCCACCGATAGCTTTTTATTCGTTTGTATAAGCTGTGTTTCGGATTCCATAATGGTTTCCAGCTCGACCAGCCCGTTGGCTTTGAGCGTGTTTCCGGTTGATACCAAATCACAAATAGCGTCGGCAACTTCAAGACGCGGGGCAATTTCAACGGCACCTGAAATCGTTACTAACTTGGCATCAATTCCTTTTTTTGTGAGAAAATTGCGTGTAATATTAGGATAGCTGGTGGCAATGGTTTTTCCTTCGAAATCTTCGGCTTTTTGAATAGTTCCATTTTTACGGGCGGCTAATGAAAGTCGGCATACCCCGTAATCCAGATCCCGAAGTACCGTAACATTGGCGCCGGTTTCAGCTGTAACGTTCGCTCCGACAAATCCCAAATCACAGATGCCATCCTGTACATATTCAGGAATATCATCATCTCGTATGAGAAGTAGTTCAACGTCAAAATTTCGACATTTCACCATTAAATTACGTTTATAATCGTCAAAGCGGAGCCCAATGCCTTTCAATAAATCAATTGTTTTATCCGTAAGACGTCCGGATTTTTGAATCGCAATGCGTAAAGAAGTTTCTGAATCTGCTGAACGTTCCATGGTATTTCAATAATAATTAACAGGTAATAAGGTGATGAGGAGTAAAATGGAAATGATATGGTAGCCAGAGCTACTTAGTATGATGCCAATGACGACGGTGGAAACCGCCGTGATGAAGATGGGAAGCAATATGGAATTGTTTTATTAGCATCAGCCTAAAGATAAAGCTTTTGAGGAAATCATCCATAGGAAAATTATACCCGTCGCATTTTTTAAATAATGGGTGTCTGAACTAAGACAAATAGCATAAGAATCTCAAACTATAGAATCCCTAGAACTTCTATAGTTTAGATCAAAAAAATGTGATGGATTATCTTGAATATCTAATCAAGCTGAAATAGCTGCTACAATAACAATAAGTAATAGCGTAAAAATAGCAAGCTGCAGAAGGGCGGTGCCAACAAGTCTTTTATGCATCATCTGATTTTTTAAGGATTCTATTTGTCGGTCTTACTTTAATCATCCTTCTTTGTTCCTCATTGCTTTTTAAAATTTTACCCTACTTATAGATTGAACTATTAGCTCGAAAGGATTATTCTTAGCACAACAAATTAATGTGATTAAAGAAGTAAAAATTATGATTACAACAGCCCAGTTTACTTACATTCCGCTAAAAGCCGCTGATCCGCGGGAAAGTGTCGAGTTTCTTCTAGAGCTCGTTGCACAGCATGATGTGGAGGTGGATGTCAATTATATGTCAACCAGCGTACGAGGAGAAACGGAAATAGTATTTGATTTGGTTAGGGAAATGTACGACACCATGACTATTGAGAAAGAAGAATTTCGTTTCCATGTCGAGTTTTTAAGTCCGGTGCCTAAAGATAAGGATCCCGTTAAAATACCTGCCGGTGATTAAAGATAAATATTATTTAACGCCAGATACCCAATACACGATCATGTATTGGGTTTTTTTGTAGGAAAAAGAACCGGTTTTGTATCAATCAGTTATGAAAAGCCAATACCATTTTTGTATCTTTAGCGTTCTTTTTAGCAAGCGAAATTCGTGCAGATAGCACATCTCTATGACCCAAATACGTAATTTTTGTATCATTGCCCATATCGATCATGGCAAATCCACGCTCGCAGATCGTCTTTTAGAACGAACAGGGGCTATTACTGAGCGTGAGATGCAGGAGCAGATTCTGGATGATATGGATCTGGAACGCGAACGTGGCATCACGATTAAAAGCCACGCTATAAAAATGGACTATAAGCGTCCTGATGGAGAGAAGGTCATTTTCAATTTGATTGATACGCCGGGTCATGTCGACTTCGCCTATGAAGTCTCGCGAGCGCTTAAAGCTTGTGAAGGAGCATTATTGGTTGTGGATGCCGCTCAGGGCATAGAGGCACAAACTATTTCAACGTTGTATCAAGCAATCGATCAGGATTTGGATATTGTGCCGGTACTGAATAAGATTGATTTACCGAGTGCGGATCCTGAAGGGGTGGGCCAGCAAATTGTGGACTTAATCGGCTGTGACCACGATGAAATCTTGCACGTCTCCGGTAAGACCGGCGAAGGGGTGGACGAATTATTGGAAGCTATCGTTGAACGCATTCCGGGACCGGGACGAGAGACAGAAAAGCCGTTGCGTGCCCTGATTTTTGATTCTGTTTTTAACAGCTATCGTGGTTCCATTGTTTATGTTCGAGTGATGGAAGGGACGCTTCATAAAGGTGACGGCATCCGTTTTATGGCTACTCGAAAAGAATATGAAGCTGAAGAAATTGGATTTCTAAAGCTCAAAAAAGAGCAGACGGATAAGCTCGAGGCCGGAGATGTAGGTTATGTTATCGGAAGTGTAAAATCGCTGCAGGATGCGCGTGTAGGTGATACGGTGACAACGACGAAAAATCCTGCTGAAAAACCCATACCGGGATACCAGGAACCGAAGCCGATGGTTTACAGCGGGCTGTTTCCAACGAAGTCGGATGATTTTGAGGATTTGCGGTCGGCACTTGAAAAATTGCAGCTGAACGACGCATCGTTGACTTATCAGCCGGAAACTTCCCAGGCTTTGGGATTTGGTTTCAGGGCAGGATTCCTGGGTATGCTTCATATGGAGATAGTGCAGGAACGGCTAGACCGCGAGTTTGATATCGATATTATCACAACTGTTCCGAATGTTGAGTACGAAGTGCATATCACGGAAAAGGGAGAGCAAAAGAAGGTGATTGTTGACAATCCCAGCGACATGCCTGATCCCGGTAAAGTGGATGAAGTATATGAGCCTTATATTAAGGCCAGCATTCTAACTCCCTCCGATTATATCGGTCCCGTGATGAAGCTGTGCCAGGAAAAGCGCGGCATTTACGTTAACCAGCTGCATATGCAAAGTCAACGCGTGGAGATAAAATATGAATTACCCATGGCTGAGGTGGTTTTTGATTTTTATGATCGGCTAAAAAGTGGTACGCGTGGTTACGCTTCGCTGGATTACGAATTTTTGGAATACCGAAAAGGAGACTTAGTACGTTTGGATATCTTATTGAATGGAGATCCGGTTGATGCCTTGTCAAGTATTGTACATCGCGATAAGGCTTATGACTTAGGACGAAAGTTGTGCAAGCAGCTTAAAAAACTAATATCCAAGCACCAGTTTGAAATTCCAATACAGGCATCGATTGGGAATAATGTGATTGCACGTGAAACAATTCCGGCCATACGCAAAGATGTGACGGCTAAATGTTATGGTGGGGATATTTCCAGGAAAAGAAAATTGCTGGAGAAACAGAAAGAAGGCAAAAAGCGTATGAAACAAGTTGGTACAGTAGAAGTACCACAGGAAGCCTTCCTTGCCATACTTTCTATGGACGATGACTAACTTAAAACGGCGAAATTATATTTATACATGATATCAACAAAGATTTTTAGCAGCAGCTACCTAAGATCCCTGAAAAGAGGTATCGTTACATGTAGTGTGGCGTTGTTCTTATCGCTGATCTCGGTTACTGCTTTTGCCCAATTCGAAGCCCCGCAGTTTGATAAGGTTACGCACAGTAAACGAGCCTGGTTTAATCACAAATTTAAGGATATCAAGTGGACGGGGCAGGGGTTATACGGCAAAACAAAACTTGATGACCGCCAAACAAATGAATTGAGAGCGCGTCTGCAGACCGCTTTCGGAGATCCCACGCAAACACTGGAAGATTTAATTGATGAAGATAATTTTCGGCCGGGGAAAGCTATAGAGTTTGAGTACTGGTTTACGGTAGACGACAGCATACCGATGATGGTTCTTGATGTTGATGGGCCGTTTGGCCGTGGATTGGTATTTGGCGGCGCGAGTAAATACATTGACCTGATGCCGCAAATTAAGCGGACGTTTTCGAAAAAATTGATGTCGCAGGATTCTCTGGATAATTATCAGGATTATTTTTATTCCCCTGAGCGTAAACAGTGGTTTAATGTGATGTATAGAAACGGGAAGTACAAAAACGAAAAAATTGATTCCCCTCCCGGGATGACTATAGAGTTTGACAACTAAATTTTAGAAGGAGTAATATTGGCAGATCAACTATCAAAACAAGAGCGCAAAAAGCGCCGGTCGCGGCGTAAGGCAGATAAAGGAGCCCAAAATGAGCGGGCCAAAAGCTGGCTGCGCGAATGGATAGATGCCCTTTTGTTTGCGGCAGTAGCGGCCCTGATTATCCGAACATTCTTTTTCGAGGCGTATCGCATACCCACGCCATCAATGGAAAAGACACTTCTGACCGGTGATTTTTTGATCGTTTCCAAGATTGATTATGGTCCGCGGACGCCCATGATTTTGAGCATTCCGTTTACCAACATTTATTTACCAGGAGTGGTTCTCCCGTGGACTCGTCTTCCCGGATTGGAGGATGTTCACAGGAATGATATCGTTGTTTTTAATTATCCGATTGACCTTGCACCTATCGCAGGTAAGACCAACTATATTAAGCGTTGCGTCGGTTTACCGCATGATACGTTATCACTGGATAAATCTCAGTTGTTTGTAAATGGGAACCAGGCAAAAACATTTCCGGGTATTGAACATAATTATGTGGTAACGGTTCGTGATCGGGTTCGGTTGAGCCCGGCAAAAGTAAAAGCCGCCGGGGGAAAATTGCTCGGATCTCAAGGCCCCAGCAGTTATCGCGTGAATATGACGAAAGAGGTGGCGGCCAAGATTCAACAATGGCCGGAAGTGAACAGCGTGAATCTTTTTGTATTGCCTCAGGATTATAACGAGTTTAGCCAGGTTGAATTCACTTTTTCGAGAGGTTTCAAAAATCACCACTACATGCCCCAGGTTGTAGTGCCGTTTAAAGGTGAAACGGTTACCCTGACGCCCGATAATTATCACATTTATCAGAATATTATTGCTCGTTACGAGGATAATACTGTGCAGCGAGATGGTGACCAGTTTATCATCAATGGGAAAAGGACGAACCAATATACCATCAAGCAAAACTATTATTTTATGATGGGAGATAACCGTGATAACAGTGAAGACAGCCGCTTTTGGGGATTTGTTCCGAGGTCGCACATCATCGGAGAAGCCAGCATTATTTATTTCTCCTGGGATAAAGAACGATGGCTGCCGAGGTTTGGACGTATTCTACACCTAATTAATGATTAGAATAATAAGTAGTCATCCGTTATTGAATCTACAATTCTAAGTGAGTGTCTGACCGGTCCCTAACTGCAATTCTGGCGTTTGTATAGAGATTAATTCTTGCGGATAGATTTCCCTTTGGGCTGACCCTCTTTGATAGCTAACTGACCGCATCCTGCGTCAATATCGTCACCGCGGCTGCGACGAACAGTAGCAGTGATGTCCCGGGAGATCAGTTCTTGCATAAACCGGTCAAGGCGTTGCTCCCGCGCTCGTTTTAATGCTACCCCTGCAACATTATTATACATAATGATATTAACTTTGCTGGGCACCCACTGGGCGATTTCGGCAAGTTGGCGGGCATCTTCAGGAGAATCATTAAACTCATCGAACAAGAGGTATTCATAAGTGATGGGGCGATGCAGTTTGGCATAGTAATGCTGAACGGCTTCTTTGAGTTGTTCCAGATTCATCGAATTGTTAATGGGCATGATCTCATCCCGTTTTTCATCATTCGCCGCATGCAACGAAATAGCCAAATTGAATGGTTGGCGCTCATCCGCAAGCTTTTTTATTTGCTTCGTAAGTCCCACTGTAGAAACGGTAATACGCTTCGGCGAAAGGCCGATGCTCAGTTCATCCATGATGATGGACGCCGAATTGACTACCGATTTATAATTGTGCAGCGGTTCGCCCATCCCCATATATACTATGTTGGTAATTCCTTTACCATATTTTTCCTCGGCAATTTGGTTGATATATTGTACCTGATCTACAATTTCTCCATGCGTAAGACTGCGGAAGAGCCCCATTTTTCCGGTGGCACAGAAAGAGCATCCGAATACGCAACCAACCTGCGAAGACACGCATACCGTCAGCCGATTGGCGGCTCCGTCCGGATAAAAGTCCGGGATGAGTACCGATTCTATTTTATAGTCTTCTTCGTCCCGAAGTTGAAATAAAAATTTGATGGTACCGTCCTTCGACTCCTGCCGGCGTACATGTTCAATCGTTGGGACGGTTGCAATTTCTTTAAGTTTGGCCCGCAGATCCTTGGAAAGATTGGTCATCTCATCGAAACCATGCACTCCTTTTTGGTAAAGCCACTGGAAAATTTGATCACTTCGGAACGAATGGAGTCCTAATTGAGTACAAAATTCCTGCAACTCAGCCTTGGACAGGCTTTTTAGATTGACTTTTTCGTGCGTATTTGATTGTTTGAGTACTTTTTCATCAGATTTCATAGTCAATTAAGATAAAAAAAATGTAACTTATGATTAAGCAAATTAATCTCCCCAGGGACTATTTCACTGATCTCAAAAGTTAACCCATAAAAAATACTATTCATGAAATCCACTTACTTCAATGTCACTTCAATCATAGCTCTTGTAATTGGTGTGATAACGTTTTCAGGCTGTTTGAACAGTAACGGGAATAAAATTAGCAGCCAAGTGCGATTTGGAATGCAGGTTGATGATTTTGACAGCACCCTTGTTTCAGGGAATAATGATTCCCTCTTTATCGATCGGATGCGGTTTGTTTATGGCGATGGTTCCGTAGTTATCGATCAGGATACGAACAGTGTTGTGCCCACACCAACCGACTGGCTTCAATTTGGATTGAACCAGAATAGCGGAAATCCGATCGCGATGTTCAGTGCCAGCTCGGGTACCTTTAGTAACTTTGTGCTGTCCGTACAAAAGGCCCCGACGAATAACAGCAATATTGATGCTGATTTTACCGACAGTACAACCCAATATTCGATGATTATTGAGGGCAAATATAACGGTTCCGATTTTTCCTATAAAATGGATCGGTCGTTTAAGGCATCATTAGAAATTACTCCTCCGGTGCAGGTGCCCCAATACAACGCGGCTTACACATTTCTTATCCATACCAGCCCGCGGTTGTGGTTTACTAATCACCAAGGTGGATTTTACAATCCCAAGACAGCTGATGATACAACAAATATAAATGGGAATATTGAAAATTCATTTTCAATTGAGACGATCAACAATTCAGGAAGTCTTTGAGATTCATAGAATAAAAATAGGAGAACCGTTTTCGGTTCTCCTTAAATAATATGGTAATAAGATTTTAATCTTCCAGGGAAGCATTTAGCGTAATATTTACGCCGCTAAGAGCTTTGGAAACCGGGCAGTTTTTTTTAGCTCCTTCTGCATGTTCCAGGAATGTATCTTCATCAATATCAGGGATACTGGCCTTCACATTAAGTTCAATTGTAGTGATCGCCGGGTCGCCGTCCACTACCTCTAATTTTACATTTGCATTCGTTGTAACAGATTCCGGAGCAAATCCGGCTTCAGCCAAGTCCGCTGATAAGGCCATCGAATAGCATCCTGCATGAGCCGCTCCAATTAATTCTTCGGGGTTGGTGCCCGTACCATCTTCAAATCGTGATTTAAAAGAATAAGCGCCTTCATAGGCTCCACCGCCAAAAGACATCCGGCCTTTTCCATTTTTGAGATCTCCATTCCAGGTTGCTTCAGCTTTTCTTGTCGGCATAGTCAAATAATTTGTTTTAGATTAGAATGTGATTTTTACACAACAAGCGCCTATAAGCTTACATTCCCATAATCAGGAGTGGATTAAATCCGGTAGGATTTTCAAATCCGTCAGGAACAAACGAACGATCGATTACTACATTTAATTAAGAGTATTCAACTAAAATATATTAGAGATAGAATTTGCAGCTGATATAAGTCAGCTCACATTGGGTTTAAAATTTTAACTTCGTTGAACACGATAATTAATTGAAAACGGGATATATGGAATTTACGAAAGCTTATAATCTGGTTGCTGATAAGCTTCAAAACTGGATCAATAATTTGATACAAATGCTGCCGAATCTTGCGGTGGCACTCGTCGTACTTATTGTTTTTTATGTGACGGGAAAACTGATCAAGAAAGCGGTTAATAAACTGCTTAGCAAGGTCACCCATAATAAAACCATCATTCATCTGTTGGAGACGATTGTAAGCGTCTTGGTGATCGGCATTGGGGTGTTTATTGCCTTAAGCATTCTCAAACTTGATGGAGCGGTTACTTCCTTGCTTGCCGGTGCCGGAATTATCGGTTTGGCTTTAGGCTTTGCTTTTCAGGATATTGCCTCGAATTTTATTTCTGGTATTATATTGTCAATCCGTCACCCGTTTGGTATTGGGGATATCATCGAGACGAATAGCTTTTACGGAACTGTTCAAAAGATGAATCTGCGAAATACAATTATCAGAACGCCAAAAGGACAGATAGTCTATATCCCCAATAAAAATGTCTTTGAAAATGCGATGCTCAATTTTACACGAAGCGGTGAGCGTCGCATTGATTTGTCATGTGGGGTTTCTTATGGGGATGATTTGGAGAAAGCAAAAGAAGTGGCTGTAGAGGCAGTTAAAAGTCTTGATAATTACAATGACGATAAAGGCGTAGAATTCTATTACGATGAGTTTGGAGGCAGTTCTATTAATTTTAAAATTCGTTTTTGGGTAAATTTCAGAACCAATCCTGATTATTGGTCAGCTCGCAGCGATGCAATTATCGCCATTACCAAGAAATTTGATGAGAATGATATTATGATTCCGTTCCCCATCCGTACGCTGGATTTTGGTATCCGCGGCGGTGAAAAACTTAATGCCATGTTGGGCAGTGGCCGCAATGGTCAGGGTAATTGATCGATCGGGATATCTAGAATCTTGGGTTAACAACACTATTATAAATGGAGCCGAAACTGTAATCGATACCTATCGAAGCTCCATATGAATATGAAGTGGCTTGCTGACGCAGGTTAAGTAATTGCTCGGCACTGCTTATTTCTCCCTTGGGAATTGAAAGCTGATCGTGGATCCACGAGTAACGGCCCGATAAATTGAGTGATAGGCCGCGAAAGATCCGAAAGTCAAGATTCAGGTGAATATCTAGACGATTTTTGTTTAAATCGTGCATATAGGTAGATGCGCTGATTCGGCTTCGAAACTCTCCCCAGGGCTGGTTGATATCGATGTGAGATTGAAGTTGTTGTTGAAGAAGGGTCTCTTTGGTTTTGTTAAAGATGGTAACCTGGTCGTAATTATGATATGTGGCAGATAGCGTATATCTGAAACTGATTTCATGTTCGGAGTATTCGTCATATGGAAACACATCATATTCAATTGCGGGGCTGCCCGAGTAACTTAATTTAATATTGTTACGGGATGAATGGTTGGCCATTACAAAGATGCCGGCCGACCAATGGTCTGATAAGCTTTTTACTGCCGTACTGTTAAACCACTGTCCCTGAGAAATATACGTGCTGGTAGTATCGTTTTGCGTGTAGCTCCGACGATTGTAGTTTCGATGATAGTTCAGGTTGATTTTCCATTTTGAAGTAACCCGTTCCGCTCGTGCTCCTCCGGATAGATATAAATGTTTCTGAGTTTGCTCGCCGCTTAGAAAAGTGTTCAAACTAACTTCAAAAACCCAATGATCCCATTTATCTTTCTTGGGTTTCGATGTTTGCCCGGCACCGGAATCATAGTTGATGCTCAAATCTTTAGCAATCGGTTTGTCAGTTATATACGGCAACAATCCCAGCTCAATATATTTTACTAATCCTTTTCTTCGTTCTTCCCGGGTATCAGACTTTGGAGAAGTGTATAGCAGCGTATCATCCTTGTCTTCAAATTGTTTTCTTCCAATAAATCGCAGGGTATACTCAACTCCGCCGCTTCCGTTCCGTTGACGGGTAGCAAGCATGTGAATACCAGCATTTTCCTTATCCCGTACATAGTTTACAAAGCTGATATGATCACGAATATAAGTCTCACTGCAACCACGGCAGTCTAGAAATACATTAATTGTAGCTTTTTTTTGGGATTGGGCTTGTGCAAGTGAAGTGATAAGCATTAATATCATCGATAAAAACAAGTACTTCGAAAAACGTAACATTCAGCCAACCAAATTATAATGAGCGTTTATTTTAAGCGTAGTATCTAAGGTTTTTGGGTAGAAAGTGCGACTCTAATTCTGCAAAAAGATTTAAAATTCTATTAAAAAATTGATAACAGTTAATAAAAAAGCACCTGCCGGCATATACAACAGATGCTTTAACGGAAGCATTTACAAATTATTTAAGATAACGGTTTAAATACTTTGTATAGGTTTCATACAGTAAATAATAGCTGGCTGCATTGAAAGCTACTCCGTGGTGGCCGGGCGGGTAGATTCTCAGGTCGGCATCAATACCATTTTTTGCCAGAACCGTCATGAGTTGCATAGTATTTTGAACGTGCACATTGTCATCCATCGTAGCATGGGCTACAAAAAGATGCCCTTTTAGGTTTTTGGCATGGGTCAGTGAAGCACTTTGTTTATAACCTTCCAAATTATTTTGCAACAGTCCCATATATCGCTCGGTATAGATGCTATCATAAAATCGCCAGTCAGTTACCGGGGCGCCGGCCAGTCCAACGTCAAAAGCATCAGGATGAGTGAACATCGTAAATGTAGTCATAAATCCGCCATAGCTGTGACCCCGTATAGCAGTTCGTGTGCTGTCAATCCAGCTTTTACGGCCCAGGTATTTGGCAGCTTCCACAAAATCATGTGATTCCCATTTACCCAATTGCTTATAGACTATTTTCTCGAATTTGGATCCATAACCACCGCTGCCGCGGTTGTTGATATTTGCTATTACGTAGCCTTGCTGTGCTAGGTATTGAACCCAGCTGTTGTCTTCCCAGGAATCATAAACGCCCTGTGAGCCGGGACCGCCATAAATATTAAGCAACAGAGGATATTTTTTGTTGGGGTCAAAATCAATGGGTCGGACCAGCTGCCCATCAATTTTTTGGCCGTCCGAAGTGGTGAATGAAAATAATTCCTTGGGTGCATACACATGCGACTTAGTAAATTCTTTGACGGATGCGTTATCTTCCAGCGTTTTGAGCTTTCCTTTTCTTGTGCTCCAGAGTTCGACCTGTGTAGGAGTTGAAGTATTGGAATACCGGTTAATGAAATACTTGCCGTTTGGCCCCATACTGATTTCGTGTGTTCCTTCTTGCCTGGTAACTTTCTCCTTATTTCGTCCATTAAAATTGATAGAGTACAGTTGTCGCTGCAATGGAGAATCTTCTGTGGATGTGAAGTAGATACGATTATTCTTACTGTCAATAGCATTGACTTTGGTAACCGACCACTGCCCGTTTGTAACTTTGTTTTTGAGCTCCCCGTTATATCCATAGCGATATAGATGATTCCAGCCATCGCTATCCGAGATCCAGTAAAATTCTTTACTGTCTTTGGGAAAGTAGAAAAAGTCCTGAACGCCGGCAAAGAAATCAAAAATATCAATCCAGGTATCTGATTTTTCATCCATCACCAGATGACTGTTGCCATTCGAGACATTATCAAAAAGTAGTTTCAGGTGATTTTGTGCTCGATTCAGATGTACAATCGCCAACTGTCCTTCTACCGAGGTCCAATAAATACGGGGGATGTAGCCTCCATCAGGAATATTCATCCATTGTTTTTGAGTATTGTTGACGTTAACGACCCCGATTTTTACCGTAGGATTCTTGTCTCCGACCTGTGGATAAGGAATGGTTTTGTAATCAGGATGATGGCCCGAGTAATCAGTCATCTTAAAGAGATGTACATCGCGCTCATCTGTTTGCCAGTAGGCAATATATTTACTGTCAGGTGACCATTCCCAAGCTTGGGTCAATCCAAACTCTTCTTCATAAACCCAGCCAAAATGACCATTATAAAAATAATCTTTGGCGCTATCGGTAAGCCGGCTCTCTTTCTTTGTTGCCAAATCATAGACAAAAAGATCGCCGTCTCGCTCATAACCGACCTTGGTTCCATCAGGAGATAATTCAGCTGTGCGTGCATCCTTTACCAGCAACGAAATGGTACCGTCATTAATGGAATAGAGGTAATAATCCGAAATACCAGAGTTACGGTAAATTGGACGAAAATTCGTTCTAAACACCAAATATTTAGAATCTTTAGACCATTGAAAGGAGGAGTATTCAAAGGTAGAGTCAGAATTGGGAAAGGTGTGGTTTTGATTGTTGAAAATCAGCTCATCTTCTCCGGTTTCCGGGTCATAAGCACGTATTTCCATACTCTGAGTATCCCGATTGTAAGTCATATAAGAATATCGGTTACCGCCGTCGATCCAGGTTACATTGCGGGGGCCATTGGAACCGCGCAGGCGCCCCCCCAATGAGAGTGCTTCTTTAACACTGGAATACTGTTGTTTCTCTTGGGCATATCCTTGCTGTTGAAATAGAAAGCCTGCCAGCAGCAAAATTAGTGTAAAAAATTTAATAGAAATATTAGAAGAGTTTTTCATCATACTGATTGTCTGTTAATAGTCTGGTAGTCCTATAACTTTTAGGGAATGGAAATAATCAAATATTGAAGGTCGGAGCAAGTAGAATTTTAAATTAACTGATAAGAGACTGAAAAAGAACCATGAGTGCAGTCGATATGGTTACCGTCGTGGCAACAACCGATGTCTCACTCTCTTCCAGGGCATCGGGAATAAGTTCCGCAAAAACCATCCAAATCATAGCCCCGCCGGCAAATCCCAGGCCCATAGGCAGATATTGTTGGAAAATTTCAATAAAAAGAAAAGCTGGAACAGCCATCAACGGTTGTGGCAAACTTGAAAAAATGCTCCACCACATAGCCTTGATGGGTTTGGTACCGCGGGGAATGAGCACCAGGCTGATAGCCAGTCCTTCGGGTATATTATGTATGGCGATAGCAGTAGTGATATAAAGGCCCAAATGAAGACTGCCACTGAAAGAAACCCCAACACTAACGCCTTCTGTAAAAGAATGCAGTGTCATGATCCCCATGATCAACAGCATCTTGGAGCTGTCAACCTTATTGATATTCTCGATAGAGAATTTATCATCATATTTGTCAATGATACGCTGACTAAAAATAATGAATATCAAACCAATCATAACGCCTAGGAAGGTGAACCACTCACCATGCTTGAGTCCCTCATAAATGAGTCCGAAGCTGGCTGCAAGCATCAAACCTGAGGCAATGGCATTGGAAATACCGAGCCATTTTCTAGTCAAATTCCTAAAAAAGAAAAAAGGGATGGCACCGACCCCCGTAGCAACAGCTGTGATCATAGCATAATAGAAAACATCAGCGCTTCTACTGAAAAATATATCCATCATTGAGCGGTAAAATTAACAGAGCCCGTTAAGATTAGAGCGATAATATATTAAAATAATTTGTCTAGTATGTTACCGGTATAATAAGCCAGAGTGGCAGCCGTAGCTCCGAGAAATAAGGTCTAAAGGATGCTTTTTAGTTTTCCCGTCTGCTTGACCAGTGATTTTTATAAGACCAATTCTGATAAATGCCAATGAAGTCATTCCGATTGAATAGCTGAAAAGGTCATTCAGTCCTGTGGGTATTATATAATCCAGAATATAGATAAGCAGCGGTGTAGGCTCCACAAGGATAAATGAAATAAATGTGACTACCGCCAAATTAATACAGAGGAAAAGATAGAACTTATAAATGTATTTAGTAAAAAAAGGGAGCTGAATTTTGATGTTATTGTGTTAAATCTTTTATAATAGCATCCATCTTTGTTTCCAGCCGGTCTGTTACCTCTCCAAAAGCCTCTCTGTTTTCCAAATTCGTATTCACACTGCAATAAAATTTGATCTTGGGTTCGGTGCCTGAGGGGCGAACAGAAACGATTGAACCATCCTTGGTTATAAATTGAAGCACGTTTGAGACGGGAAGGTCAATATCAGACGTTTTTCCCGCTTCCAGATCCTTTGCCTGTTGTGTTTTGTAATCCTTAACGGTGACAATTTCGGATCCACCGAGCTCTTTCGGAGGAGATTGCCGGTAGTTCTTCATCATTTGCTGAATCTCTTCCGCACCTTTTTTACCTCGTTTGTAGACGGAGATAAGTTTTTCACGGAAGTATCCGTATTCTATATACATATCCAGTAGTGCCTCAAACAGGCTGCTTCCCTGATCCTTATAATAAGCTGTCATCTCAGCAATAATGGCTAGCGAAACGATAGCATCCTTGTCTCTTACATGATCGCCGATCAGGTAGCCGTAGCTCTCTTCTCCGCCTGCGATAAACTGTTTTTTGCCCTCCAGTTCAGTCATCAGTTCTCCGATATACTTAAAGCCCGTCAGCGTATTATAGCAGTCAACCCCATAATAATCGGCAATTCGATCGATCAGATAAGAGGTGACAATCGTTTTGACGATATATTCGCTTCCCGACAACTTTCCTGCCTCTTTCCAGGCATTGAGCATATAGTTGATAATCAGGGTTCCGGTCTGGTTTCCGTTTAACAGCACCCATTCGCCATGATTGTCTTTCACGGCAATTCCTACGCGGTCGGCATCGGGATCGGTAGCCATTACCAGTTCGGCATCAATTTTTTTTGCTTTAGCCAGTGCCATCGAGAGTGCTTCTTTTTCCTCGGGATTCGGATATTCAACCGTGGGAAAATTTCCATCTACCTTCATTTGCTCATCCACAAAGTGGACATTTCTAAATCCGAAACGCTCCAGAGCAGGTGGCCCTAGCACACTGGAAGTACCGTGAATGGGAGAGAATACTATTTTTAGATCTTTTTGTCGCTCAATTGCATCCGGCGACATTGACAGCTTCGCGATTGCATTAAGGTATTTTTCATCGATTTCTTCGCCAATGGATTCGATCAAATCATCATTTCCATCAAAATTGACCTCGTCGATATTCTCGATTTTTTGAACTTCTTCCATCACCATTTTGTCTTGCGGAGAAACTAATTGTCCGCCGTCCGGTCCGTACGCCTTGTAACCATTGTATTCCTTGGGATTATGGGAAGCTGTGAGCATCACACCGCCCTGACAGCCAAGTTCGCGAATGGCAAAAGAAAGTTCCGGTGTAGGTCGTAATTTGTCGAACAGGTAAACCCGGATGCCATTGGCGGAAAACACATCCGCAACGATACGAGCCAGCGTATCGGAATTGTTACGGCAATCATATGAAATGGCTACCTTTATTACATTATCCGGGTACTGTTCTTTCAGGTAGTTGCTCAGTCCCTGGGTGGCCATCCCAAAGGTATATTTGTTGACCCGGTTTGATCCCACCCCCATGATTCCACGAAGACCGCCGGTACCGAATTCAAGATCTTTATAAAAAGCATCGGTAAGCTCATCATACTTTTTCTGATCCAGCTTTTCCCGGATGTCAGCCTTCGTTTGTTCATCGTAACCACCGTTGAGCCAATGGTCGATCTTTTCCTGCACGTTGGGATCAAGTGATTTCATAGTTAATTATGTTTTATAATGATGAATTTCGTTTGAAAGTATAAGTTAAGTCTCCGAGGCTTTAGTTTTTACCGGTGACGGCTTACTCCAATCTACTTTTTTAATGAGCAGCCAAAGCCCGGCTATTACCAATGGAATGCTCAGCCATTGTCCCATATTAAGAATCCCGGTGGCAAAATGAGCCTGTTGTTCCTTGAAAAATTCCAGAAAGAAACGTCCGCCGAACACAAATATCATAAAAGTGCCGAAGAGTGATCCTTCGGGCGGACTATTTTTATATTTTTTATAGATATACCATAAAATCGCAAAAGCCAGGATACAAAGAATAGCTTCGTATAACATGGAAGGATGGCGGGGCAACCCGGGATGGGGAACACGCGCACGGGGAAAAATGATGGCCCACGGTACATCCGTAGGTTTTCCGACGATCTCAGAATTACAGAAGTTGCCCATCCGAATAAAAGCCCCGGCAATTGCCACGACGATGACCACTCGGTCTGCCAGCCAGAGGAAACTCATATCTTTTCTCTTTTTGGCAAAAAGGTACATGGCTATGATGATACCGATAGCGGCCCCGTGACTTGCAAGCCCGCCGTGCCAGATGGCAATGATCTCGAAGGGATGCCGTAAATAATACATCAAGTCGTAGAAGATGACATGCCCCAAACGAGCCCCAATTACAGTGGCGATGATCATGTAAGTGAGCAATTGATCGACTTCTTCGACGGGGCGATTAGCGTGTTCAAACATCCGACGTGTCAGCCAGAAACCGACGATAAAAGAACTGGCAAATAAAAAGCCGTACCAGCGGGGTTCAATCGGGCCAATTTGAGTGATCTTGGGAGATGGAAGTACCGCAAAGATGAGCTGTCCCAGCACCAGAGATCCGATAATCAATCCCCAGGTTTTCCAGGCTTCAATATCGGGTTCCTTGTTGGCCGGCAGATCGTCGGGTACCAGTTTCTCATAGCCGAGATACATAAATATAAAGGCAGCTACCAGGCCCCAAATAGCAATTGGAAAGGGCAGATGGATGGTGCCCAGATCAAAAGCAACCGGATTAATATTCCATACAAAATAATTAGACTGCATGTTAAGAATGTTGAGTCGTGAGTAATGAGTTTTTAAAAAGGATTAAAATATGAAACAAATCCGTATCCATTTTAAACCTATTGAATTTTATATTCAGTGCCTTCGGGATTGTCCATCAGCTTGATGTTCAGCTCTTCAAGGCGGTCGCGGATGGCATCAGAGAGTTCAAAGTTCTTTTCCCTCCGGGCCTTGTTACGGAGTTCAATCAAAAGCTCCACCAGTTTCCCGGTTTTGTCTTCCGATCCCGAAGCGGATTCCTCTTCCGGCCAAAGGCCTAGCACTCCCTCCACGAAATCGTGCAGGAATTGCTTAATATCTTCAATATTCTCCGGTATATCATCTTTGTTGATCCTTTTTCGGATGCTTTTCAGCTCCTCAAATAGTACCGCAATGGATTGTGCTGTATTAAAATCATCATTAAGCTTGCTTTCCAGATTTTTTTTCATAGACGCCAAATCATAGGTTTCCCCACTTCCATCAGAAGTCTTCTCAATAGTCAGAAGCATATCCTGTAAGTTCTGAAGTCCACTTTCGGCACCGGATAGGGCTTCTTCCGAAAAATCAGTAGTACTGCGGTAATGACTCTGCAGCAGAAAGAAACGGATAATTTGGGGATCCCAGGCGCGGGTCAGCAATTCATGATTGCCGGAAAAAAACTGGTTAAGCGAGATTGCGTTACCCAGTGATTTTCCCATTTTCTGTCCTTCGAGCGTCACCATATTGTTGTGCATCCAGTAGTTGGCAAATGGCTTGTTAAAAGCACCTTCACTCTGGGCAATCTCGCATTCGTGATGGGGAAACTGGTTATCCATTCCGCCCCCATGGATATCAAAATGCTCTCCCAGGTATTTTGTGGACATCGCCGAGCATTCCACATGCCATCCGGGATAACCCATACCCCAGGGAGAGGGCCATTTCATGATATGATCGTCACCGGCTTTTTTCCACAGCGCAAAATCTTCGGGCGCCTTTTTGTCGCTAGCCGTATCGATACGGGTGCCGCTTTCCTGTTCTTCCACCGAGCGGCGGCTTAACTTCCCGTAATCCTTGTCGGATGAAACGTCAAAATACACATTGCCATCGGTAACGTACGCATGTCCGTTTTCTATAAGTTTTTTTACCATTTCGATCTGTTCAATGATATGTCCCGTTGCCCGCGGTGAAATATCGGGTCGTTTAACTCCCAGCTTATCCATATCACGAAAGTAATTATACGTATACTTCTCAGCGATCTCCATGGGTTCAAGCTTTTCAATTGAAGCCTGTTTTTCCAGTTTATCTTCTCCCTGATCTGCATCGTCAGTCAGATGACCTACATCCGTGATATTTTGCACGTAACGAACGCGATATCCCAAATATCGCAGGTATCGAACTACCACGTCAAAGGAGACATAACTTTTGGCATGGCCAAGATGCGGATCCCCATAAACTGTCGGACCACATACATAGATTCCGACGAAGCCTTCGTTGATAGGTTCAAATTCTTCTTTCTCGCGACTAAGTGTATTATAAATATGCAATGTATCCATTAAAGCCAGATCACTATATTATTAAATCGCTGAAATAACTAAATGTCAGAGCGCAAAGATAAAGCTTACAGCGAATAGTTGACAATTTGCTTTTAGAATTAGCCAACGTTGTATCAATAATAAAAATTCGAGGTAATAGAATGTCGATGATTCAAGTTTATTTTTTTAACTTTTAAAAAAAGGAATGCATTATAAATGCCGTGTCATCCTGAACTTGTTTCAGGATCTCTTGGAAAGTTGTTTTAGAAACTTTTAATAACTGGCAACAGATGCTGATCAAGTCAGCAGGCAGCATGACATGGAGTAGTTTGAAGTACTTCTTCTAATGATTGCCAAATAGCTTGTTCAATACATTACCTGCTTTATTTTTCAGATAATCTTTGATAATAGGCGTAATCACTTCCTTGTCCGGAGCTATTGTAGGGTTCTCCTGGGTTCCGGTAGCTCTAAGCGGCAGCATGATAGTGCCGTTTTTTTGCGTCAGTGCATCAACCGCCTGTTTGGTGATAACCGAAGCTATCGCACCTTTAAAACGCCCCGGCAGATAAAGTTTAATCTGGTAATTTATATCATTCTTGACCATCTGATGAGTGCCATTCAGTTCCATCCCGATATCTCCGCTGGTCAGGCGTAGGTTTTTAATCGTCAAGATGCTGTTATCCATGCTAAACGTGCTTTTCCATTGATCCAAGGCAACATTTTTAAATTCATTGGCTTTTAGCAGCGAGGCTATTTTATCCTGCACCGGATGCCCCTTCAGGCGTGCTTTTGTCATTCCAAAACTTCCATTCATCTTTGTTGTCTGGATAAGCGGGTCCAAATAGACATTCAGCTCAGAGTAATAATCCACATCGGCACTAAAGGCTCCGGAAAGATAATCATGAAACTTGCTCTTTTTGCCCAGCACGGGATATTCCTTAAAAAAGGAAGAAGCTTCCAGGCTGTCCAGGTTACCATGAAATGTAATCATCGTGTGATCCGGTTTGGGTACGTCCCACGTAAAAGCACCGCTGGCTTTGCCGTCGAACATTTCAACGGTAGCCTTGTTTAATTTGATTTGTTTGGGCGTTGTTGTTGCCTGTGCCTGTAGGTTGTGCATGGGCACGCCGGTCACAATAAGCTTGCTGATATTGGCATCCACCGAACTGTTTAGGTCAGGTAAATTTATGGGTGTCTTGGATGTTGTTGTATCCGACCAATCAATGAGCTCATCGAGATTTAAAAGATTACTCTTGTAAGACCCGGTGAGTTGAGGAGTGGTTTTGCGATCTTTTTCGGATTTTAAATAGTTCATATAATCTGTAAGCGATCCATTCAGCGCGATATCCGATGATCCGATCTTAAACTTCAGGGACGTCAGTTTAGCTGTTTTGGGATTCAAATCCAGCTTGCCATTAAGATTGGTAACCGGCTGAACAACGCCATCGCCATCCATATTCATATCGTTGACCACAAGCTGTCCATCGAATTTCATATCTGCAGGATCGGCAATGGGTCCGGTGGCTTTTAGATTAAGATCAGCTTTGCCATTTAGCTTCGTGATCGTAGGTTTTAAATCATAATAATTTGATATTTCAGCCAGATCGGCATTTCCATTGATATCCAGGTTGATGGATCGATTGTCACTCAGGTAGTCAGTGATGGTTCCGGTCGCTGATAAGCTATTTTTACCGGTCTTAAAGCTTGCTTTTGAGATTTTCATTGTAGGGCCGTCGAACGTGGAATTTAGCGTGAGATCCTGAATGGGTTTGCCCAGCGTTTTATAGCTGATATACCCATTTGAGAGGGATATTTGCCCTTTTTGGACGGCCTTCTCAATTTGATCGGCTTTGCCTTTCAGCGTTGCATTGGCGATCAATTGTCCGCGCATCGACAGGCTGTCTTCATTAATGGGATAAAATTCCTTGATCGTCGCGAGATCAAATTTTAAATCGGTACTGAGATCAACATTTCGCAGCTTCTCTTTAAGCGGCTGATTGATGACACCTTTCATCGAGAAAGTATTGCCGGCGGCTTTCAACTGCATATTGGTTATGGTAATAGCCGATTGATTGGCTTTTGCATCAACCGAAATATTTTCAATCGCTTTTGAAACGCCGCTGTATTTCAAGGAACCGTTTTTTAGCTGTGCAACTGCATCAAATCGTGTATTCTCCGGCTTGCTGCGATTTCCGGATGCGGTACCTTTAACTTTGAGTTGGCCATCCATCTGCTGGATATCAAACCGACTGATGTCATAAAAATTTTTAACAGTTGACAGGTTGACATCTGCATCCAAATCAATATTGAAATCACCATTATCTTCCAGCGGCTTTGTCAACTTCCCACTGGCTGAGAGATTATTTTCACCTGCTTTAGCCTTCAGTTTATCGACGGTCAGTAAATTATTGTTTGCCTTGGCAGATAGTTGGACATTCTGAATCGGTTGCGGAAGATTCGGATTTTTGACATACCCATTGTCCACATTCATCGTAATGTCGAATTTGGGAATTTCTTTACTCCCCAATGGACCCTCAAGCGTGCCGTTAATAGCCAGTGATCCTTTGGTTTCCAGTCCCTTGGTATATTTGTCATATTGAGCCGGTATAAGACGAAGCAATTCACCGAAATCATCCGAAGAAGATGAAAATTTGAGATCTGCAGTCAGCGTTTTGCTCCAATTCGAAAGCGATCCCGAAAGATTAAGTGCCAGTCCGCGAATGGAAAAGGTGCCTTTATCAAGAGTAACAGTTTCACGGTCCAGATCAATGGTTGATTGCTGGCTAAGACTAAGCGGCAGTCCATTTATGTAAGAAGTATCGTTAATAGAAGCTGTGAGCCCGCCCAGATTTGCATCGACCGTACTTTTAATCAGTTTGGCATAATTCAACGAAATGTCCGCATCGAGATCATGAAGTTGTATATTCGTTTTTGAAGCCTCATCACGGTAACCGAAATTTCCTCCGCTGACTCGGAAAGAGGGAATATTGAATGCATATCCGCCGGTGGTATCCTTTTTTGATTTTTGAGATTTCAGCAGGAAATCAATATTGGTTGTACTATCGGGATAGACAACGTAGGTGAATTTAGGATGGCGAAGTTGAATTTGCGTTATATCGATTTGATCCCCCATCAGCGAAAAGATATTAACCGAGGCAACTAACTCATCCAGTGAAAGTAACGTATCCGACTTTGTTTTACCCGGTATGCGCAATTTTTGGATACTGATACCGGGTTCGGGAAAAGTACTGAAAAAAGTGAGTGACATGGAACCCACGTCCACCTGGCGGCCCACGGCTTTATCTACATGAGGCATTACAGTATTTTTAAGGCGCTCATCTGTAAAATATAAATTGAGGGCTACCCCGATGAGAATGAATAGTACTAGGATCCCTGCAACAATCTTAAGAACTGTTTTCATGATTAATTTCTTGAACTCTGTTGAAAAATTTATCCCGCAAAATACATATTGTTGTCTTGATGTAATACAATTAAAATCGATTTTATTGTCGTAAGTTCCTTATGTTATAAATTCAAAGCAACACAGAAGTATAAAATTGGCTTATTTTTCAACATGCTTAACTGGTCATCCGGAGCAAATAATCCAAAATTTAAACAGCGACGAAAGCGCTTGGTTGAGACTCTTGCAGAGAAGGGGATCAAAGACCAACGGGTGTTGGCAGCATTTAATATGGTGCCGCGTCATGTTTTTGTGGATACGGCGCTGCAGGATAGGGCATATAAGGATACGGCACTTCCAATCGGTAAAGAACAAACCATTTCGCAACCATATACCGTGGCGCGCCAGACAGAATTGCTGGATGTGAAACCGGGAGAAAAAGTATTGGAGATCGGTACGGGATCCGGTTACCAGGCTGCAATTTTATGTGAATTGGGAGCTGAGGTTTATTCGATTGAGCGCCATGAGGAATTATATGAGCGAGCGCGGGAAATTTTTCGCGAGCTCGGTTACTCGGTGCGCTGCAAACTGGGTGACGGCACAATGGGATGGTCTGCCTATGCTCCTTATGATGCGATTGTTGTGACAGCGGGTGCTCCTGTAGTGCCGGAAGATTTGGTCGAACAATTGAATGTGAATGGACGTCTCGTAGTACCGGTGGGCGATGAAAAGCGTCAGGAGATGATTCGAATTACTAAGATTAGAGAAGATGAGTTTGAGGAAGAGCGGTTTAGCGATTTCAAATTTGTGCCACTCATCGGAAAAAAAGGCTGGCAAAAATAGCCGATGAGTGACTTTTAAATTGAGTGAACACAACCGTCCCTGCACCCGGCTTTGGCATGGAGGAGATCTTTGAATCAAATTATTAAGAATTCTCCTCTTATTAAGGGGGATACAAGAGGCGTTCGGCTAACTGGAAGGGGAGATGAAAATTTTTATGTGATAAGTATCAGAACAGTGATTACATTTTGCTTTGCTAAAAATCCCGATCATTAATTGTTATTGACTTGTCACAGACCGAAACTTCAGAATCTAAGAAAAAGAAAACATCCTGGAGAGAATTTCCTATCCTGCTAATCAAAGGGTTTTTGATGGGATCGGCGGATATCGTTCCGGGGGTCAGCGGCGGTACTATGGCACTGATTATAGGTATTTATACCCGCCTTATTGACGCAATTCGAAGTTTTGATGCCCAATTTTTGAAACGTCTGCTTACGCTTAATATAAAATCAGCAGCGCGGGATGTTGATTGGAAATTTTTGGTAATGCTGCTTTCGGGTATCGGCTGTGCGGTATTTTTCTTCACCAGGATAGTTCCATTGCAGCTTTACATGTTTACAGATCCGGAAGTGGTATTCGGACTGTTTTTCGGACTGATTCTCGGTTCCATATTTATTCTTGCCAAGGCCCTTGATGGATTCAACTGGCTGCACGGGTTAATGATTGTCATTGGTATTGCTATTGGATTTTGGGTGGTAACACTGGTTCCCACCAAGACATCGGAGTCACCATTATTCGTGTTTCTCAGTGGGGCAATTGCAATATGTGCGATGATATTGCCGGGCATATCCGGATCATATATCCTGCTTATTTTGCGTAAGTATGACTTTATTTTGTCGCAGGTGAGCAAACTAGGTACGGCCAATACCATGAGCGGCCTGTTAACGCTCCTGCCGTTTGTGCTGGGAGCAATTGTTGGCTTGGCCTTGTTCTCACGGGTTCTGTCATGGCTGTTGAATCGGTATTCCAACCACACGCTTGCGGTATTGATAGGCTTTTTAATTGGGTCGCTGTATGTAATTTGGCCTTATCAAAACCGCACGTATACCGAAATTGTAACCAAGCAAAAGGTCGTGGCTTATTCTAGTCCGAAAGTGCAGGCGTTGCGTAAAAATCCACCGGAAGAAAACCGGCCTGAATTCCAACGGCTGGGCAGGTTTTTAAATCCCAATGCTGCCGATGCGCAGAAGAAAGTACAGCTGCAAACAGTAAAAAAGAAGCTTATCAAAAGTTCTCCTTTTCTACCTTATATTACGGTTGAAGGGGCGGGAACCGACCACTTTGGCAGTGGAATTTTAGGAGGCGTAATTGGACTTATTATGGTTGTGGGACTTGACTATTTGCGGTCTAAGAACTAAAGTTAGACTTCTATAAAAACTATTTATGATTTAATTTTTTTGATGTCATGAAACAGGTTAAAAAAATATTAGTTGCTACTGATTTTTCTAAAAATGCAATACCAGCATACACTCATGCTGAAGAAATTGCCCAGCGATTTGGGGCAAAAATCGATTTTATTCACGTAACTCCTACACTCAAATATTTTAGCCAAAGTCTTTCGAAATTGGGCGTCCCTTTTGATATGGATGAGGATCTGTATCCCTCTGCACAAAAAGAGGCAGAGCATAAGATTAAGCAAATCATGGACGATTATATCAAAGACGAATTTAAAGGGAAGAGTATTTGCAAGGTAGAACGCAAGCCATCCTCAGCAATTGTTGAAATTGCCAGAGAAGGAGGATATGACCTCATCGTAATGGCATCCCGCGGAGAACATGAAACACACCTGCTACGCGGATCGGTAACTGAAAAAGTGATACGTCATTCCGAGATACCGGTCTTTACCGTGGATGAGCGATTGTCATCAGAGGGACTCAAACGTATTTTAGTTCCAACCGATGGCTCTGACATTTCGTTTTCGGTGATTCCGGCGGCCCTTATGCTGGCAGATACATATGATGCAGAGATTACATTTTTCCATGTATTGGAACTTTACGGGAGCCCTATTCAGGATGATGATCGGAATCCCCAAAAATCAGATGAAGCTAATATTTATGAAGCTTTGATTGATCGTTTGGAAGATTATCTCATTGAAGAGAATTTGGACTATATCAATATTAGCCGGGGAGAAGTGGATTTTGAGGATCAATTTATTATCACCGAAGGGGCTTCGAGCCACAGTATTTCGTTTAAAACGGTGATTATGAAAGGTGTTTCTGCCCATGTCGGTATACAGGAATATGCCGTGGAAAATGCTGATGTTGTGGTTATGGCGACCCACGGGCATAGCGGGCTGGCTCATTTTTTCCTCGGTTCTACAACCGAAAATGTTGCACAACATCTTGACCTGCCGGTAGTTACAGTGAAACCCGCTAAAGAAAAACTTGAAGAGAAATAATTTTTGGGTCAGAGAGGCTCTTCGCACGTGATGGGTTTATTTGAGACTAAATTTTAAATTGGGGATCAGATCTGATATAATGGGCTAATAAATATTATTTCAGCATTTTTCCCCTTATGCCTCAACTTATCTCTGTCCAGGAACTCATGAATATGGGGCTTCCTCCCATAATTATCTATGCAGCCCCGGTAATGTTTGGACTCGTTTTTCTTGAATGGGGCTTGAGTGCCTGGCAAAAGTGGGGGCTCTATGATACCAAAGATTTTTGGGCATCCACGGCAATTGGCATAGGTAATGTTATTGTAAGTTCGTTAACCAAGGTCACTATTTTTGCCTTTATATTATTTTTCTATAACATGGTGCCTTGGCGGATACCCTATACGTGGTGGTCGTATATATTGTGTTTCATTTTGTTGGATTTATGCCGGTATTGGGCCCATCGTATTGCCCATGAGCAACGAATTTGGTGGGCGACTCATGTAACGCATCACTCCTCGGAGGAGTATAATCTATCAGTATCCTTTCGGTTATCCTGGGTGCAGGGTTTTAAAGTAATATTCTTTATTCCCGTTGCTTTAGCCGGATTTCATCCTGTAGTATTTTTCATTTGTCATGAGATAGCTGTACTGTATCAATTTTGGATTCATACTGAAGTCATTAATAAATTACCGCGACCGATAGAGTTTATTTTTACCACTCCATCACACCATCGGGTCCATCATGCAAAAGACGATCATTATTTGGATAAGAATTACGGATCAACGCTTATTATTTGGGATCGCATGTTCGGCACATTCCAGCCTGAGCTAAATACTCCGGATTACGGGATCACCAAACCGCCGAATTCTTATAACCCTGTTTATCTGGTATTTCACGAGTTTATTGCTATCTGGGATGATTTAAAGGAAGCCGACAGCTGGCGGGAATGGCTGTTTATCCTATTTGCAAGTCCTGCTGAACAGGCTCGGGTGCAAAAAGAGGAAGAGATTGATGTCACGACGAAAGATGGAGTACCCAAAACTTCATCTCTAGGCACGGACTAGGTAATCAGTTACTTGGCTTTGACCAGGTTATATTCAGTGCATTACTGGAAATCGTTGCTTTGGCTTCCAGTGATACCCCGTCAGCCGTTCCCGTACCGTCTACCGTAACGGTATTCCCGGAGCCGCTAATTTCGTAGGTGCCATTTTCGTTCGTGGTATCAATGGAGACAATATCATCACCTGATATTCCATCGAATGATTTTCCTCCGCCGCCCAAAGCTTTGGGCTTTCGGTAATAAATATGGGCATCATTTATAACCATAAGCATATCCTGACGAACCGCCGATTCATTCGCTTTAGTTCGACTTGCTTGCATCGTATTAATTGCAATAACTGTTGCAACCCCGATTATAATTGTTACTAAAATTGTAATAAGCAGTTGTTGTTGTCCCATCGCGGATGATATTTTTCTTTTGTAAAAAATTACACAACGTCTCCTTTTTGTATAAAACAGTTAGCAAAATTTAATCTTCACCTAAAAATATTGCCTATGAGGCCGTATAAGGCACATTACCGCTTCCCTAAAAAAACATTAAAGAACTCTAAAAGTCTTATAGCTCCATATTTGAGCGATATCATCCTAATTTCTCAAGTAATAGTTCTGTAATAAAAATATACTTTTAATAAAGTTATCCGTATTTTAGGTCGCTTCTGGCGTTATTCTGTATCCCGCCTATTCGTTAAACAGGTTCTTACATCCCTTCTCAGGTCTGTCGGCGCCTTAAGTTATGTACGGTTTTAGGATGGCAGCACAGCGTGCTGGTACTAAAAGTGCATTTTCTAGCGTCAGACATCAACCAATTTTCATTTTATCACGAAATATGACCGATTTATCTTTTAAAGAACTGAATATCAACCAATCCATCCTTAAAGGATTACAGGATATGGGGTTTGAAAATCCGACTCCCGTCCAGGCACAGTGTATCCCGGCGCTTCTAAATAAACAGGACGTTGTTGGACAAGCGCAAACAGGCACAGGCAAAACGGCTGCCTTTGGTATTCCGGTAGTACAACACACCGATATTAATGCCGCCAATGTACAAACGATAATAATGTGTCCTACACGCGAGCTGGCCATACAGGTGACGGGCGAACTCATCAAAATCGGGAAGCACTTCAAGGAATTGCAAGTGACTCCCATTTACGGCGGACAGTCAATCGGCCGGCAAATTAAGGCATTGAAACGCGGCACTCATATCGTTGTGGGAACGCCCGGACGTACGATTGATCACCTCCGGCGCGGAACCTTAAAACTGGATCATCTGCAGAGAGTTGTCTTTGATGAGGCCGATGAAATGCTGAATATGGGTTTTAGGGATGACATGGAACAGATTCTGTCGTATGCTTCCCAGCCCGTGCAAACCATAATGTTCTCTGCCACGATGTCGAAAGGCATTCGCAAGATCATGAATCGTTACATGGATCATCCCCAAACAATTACCATTGAGCGTAAAAAGATTACGGCGCCCAATATTGAGCAGTATGTTGTTGAAGTCAGGGATTCGGTTCGGACCGAAGCTATTTGCCGTTTTATGGACATTAATGATTTTAAACTGGCGCTGGTTTTTTGTAATACCAAACGTAAAACTGAGCAAGTCACCCGAGAGTTAAAATCCCGTGGGTATTCAACCGATTTTATTAATGGGGATCTGAGCCAAAGCCAACGCGACCGGGTAATGGCCAAGTTTCGATCCGGTGCCATAGATATTCTAGTTGGGACGGACGTAGCTGCCCGGGGATTGGATATCGACGATATTGAAGCGGTATTTAACTTTGATATTCCCCAGGATCCCGAGTATTACGTTCACCGTATAGGCAGAACCGGACGAGCAGGCCGCTCGGGCATGGCGATTACCTTCGCTACCCGACGCAAGAGTAAACAGCTTCGAACTATCGAGAAGCAAATTAAGACTCGTTTGAATCCGCTTGATTTACCTACGCCGGCTGATGTACAGATATCCCGGATGGAAGGATTAATGGACGAACTTGTCGAAGTTCTTGAAAAGGGGAACCTGCGCTCCTATATCGAACAGATCGAAGCTTTTTCTGATAATCGATTTACAACCATCGAAATTGCCGCTGCCTTATTGAAAATGAAGACAGCTGTTGAAGAATCAGAATCTGAAAATCCCCAAGTTAACAACTATAATGATTCTGAGATGGTAAAGATGCACTTTAATGTGGGTAAAAAGCACAATGTTTATCCCGGGGATTTGGTAGGAGCCATAGCCGGAGAATCCAGTGTTCCAGGCGGAACCATCGGGAATATCGATATCTTTCCAAAGCATTCATTTGTGGATGTACCCGGACAGTATGTAAATCAGGTGTTAAACAAGATGAATCGTAATAAAGTGAAAGGCAAAAAGGTGCGGGTAAAAGTTGCCTGATTAACTCGATTATGTCTTAAGAATAATAAAAGCGGATGCCCGATCAGGACATCCGCTTTTTATGGTATGCAAGATAATTCGAGCTTAGCTCTGAACCAATTGTACATTCAATTGCAGCTTAATATCATCAGCTACAACAACGTTGCCTGCTTCAGTAACAGCATTCCAGGTCAGGCCGAATTCTTTACGGTTGATGGTTCCGGTAATTTCAAAACCGGCCTTGGTGTTACCGTATGCATCGTCAACCGTACCGCCGTGTATAACATCCAGTTCAACTTCTTTTGTTATATCACGGATCGTAAGATTACCGGTAACTTTGAATTTGTTATCAACAACCTTTTCGAAAGCGGATGATTCAAAAGTTAATTGAGGATACTTTTCTGCGTTAAAGAAGTCATCCGATTTCAGATGGTTATCTCGATCTTCATTATTTGTCGAGATGCTGTCAATATCGGCTTCGAAATAAGCCGAGGCATTTTCAAAATCTTCACCATCTGCTTCGATCTGTCCTTCGAATGATTTGAAATTTCCGGTGACGGTCGAAATGACCAGGTGTTTTACTTTGAATCGTATTTCAGAGTGAGTCGGATCAATTTTCCAGAGAGTTTTTGTCGCGGTGCTCATAATTAAATATATAAAATGTTAAATAGTTTAATGTTGAACTAAATATATCCATTTATTTAAACTACGCCAATAAATACTTTCTATTCGGTTGATAGGCAGATAGCCTCCTAAGTAATGGTTTTCGGTTTGCCGGCCCTGAGACCTACATACAGCTTGACGGCCACCAGGCTCAGCAGGAATAGGAGGGGAATAAACCATGCGTGAGTAAAATCGTGTAGAGCGCCGAAGAGCGCTGGTCCTATTGCTGCAAGAAAATATCCTATGGATTGGGCCATACCCGACAGCTCAGTGGCCGTTTCTGAATCGGGCGAACGCAGCACAATAAACAAAAGTGCCAGTCCGAAACTGCCGCCGAGTGCAAAACCTATCATTGATGCCCAAAGTCCGGCAAGAAATCCATTCGGTAACATCAGTCCTATCAGGCTGATAAATTCACAAATCATCAGAAGCCAGACAAGCTTCCGTTGATCCTTCATTTTTTCTGCCCAAGTGGGGATAAATATAGTTCCCAAAACTCCGGTTGCCTGTGAAAGGGAAAGCATCCAGCCGGCATTATTTGAATTGAGTCCCCGGTTTTGTAAAATTTCGGGCAGCCAGGCCAAGACCACATAAAATGCCAGCGATTGTAGCCCCATAAAAATAGCCACCTGCCAGGCAATCTTGGAGCTCCCGAGTTCTTTCATCGACTTGATGAAGCCACGGTTTTGCTCCGGAACGGTCTGGGATTTAAGTTGGGGCAGCCAAACTATCAGGGCCAGAAATGAAAGTGCTGCCCAGGAACCTAATGACCACCGCCATCCCCAGCCGAGATCCTGTGCGAGAGGAACGCTAATACCGGCCGCAATTGTGGCACCAACTCCCAATGTACTCGAATAAACGCTGGTCATAACACCGGTATGATTCGGGTAATCCCGTTTTACTAAACTGGGAAGCAATACATTTCCAAAAGCGATTGCAATTCCCAGAAGAATGGTGCCGCCGAATAGAGCCGCGGAGCCCGGTATAACACGCAACAATAACCCGGAGGTTAATAAGACCATAGCCAGGCCAAGTGTGCCTTCAATCCCAATCCTGCGGGTAAAAAGAGGAGTGAGCGTTGAGACGACGCCAAAAGCAAGAAGGGGGAGCGTCGTGAGCAGTCCCAGCATGGTATTGGATAGTCCGGTTGACTCACGGATGGTGCTTACCAGAGGGCCAACGCCGGCCAGTGCAGGACGCAAGTTCAACGCAATAAGCACGATTCCGGCCAAAAGCAGAACGTTCCTGAATTTAAAATTTTGTTCAAAGGGAGATGATGCGATCATCAGCACTCTCTATACTCAGAATTATTTGCAGTAAAATTTAGGCGAGCAAAAGATACAAAACTCTAGTCGGGATTCATGAGTAATTCTTAGGTGTTTTATACAAAGAATTAGCTCCGAAGAGTTAAATTAAATTGCAAAGCCCAGAGATGACCGGCGCTATTCTTAGATTGGGATAACTTTACGCTATGTCTGGCCAGTTTTATATTTTACTGATTAGGCATACTATTAATCTCACTTGGCAAAGTATTCAATAATAAAAAATATATGAAGCAGATTGTAAATACGGCAAATGGCGGATATGATGTATTACAGATTCAAGAAGTCCCCGATTTAGTTCCCAAAGCTGATGAACTTGTCATTGATGTAAAAGCTTCAGGTTTGAATTTTGCGGATATACTTGCTCGAAAAGGGCAATATCCTGACGGGCCTTCCAAACCCTGTGTCATGGGCTATGAAGTGTCAGGCATTGTGAGTGCGGTAGGGGATGAGGTTGACGGTGAGTGGGTTGGCCGCGAAGTCATCGCTACAACGCGTTTCAAGGGGCAGGCAGAGCAGGTAACGGTATCGCTTAACCAAGTCTTCCGTAAGCCGAAGTCGCTGACGTTTGAAGAAGCGGCCGTAATTCCGGTGAACTATATCACATCCTATTTATTACTGGTGGTCATGGGTTCACTGCAAGCTGAAGAATCTATCCTAATTCATAATGCGGGAGGAGGCGTGGGAATTGCGGCATTGGATATTGCCAAACATATCGGGGCCAAAACTTACGGTACGGCCAGCCGCAAGAAGCACGAATTTTTGAGCAAACGAGGACTGGATCACGCCATTGATTACCGGAATCTTGACTGGTATGACGAGTTAATGAAATTAACCGATGGCAAAGGTGTAGAATTGATCATTGATCCGCTTGGCGGAAAGGAGTGGAAGCGCAGCTATAAGGCTTTGCGGGCAACCGGGCGATTGGGCATGTTTGGGATTTCCTCCGCCAGTGAGGGCACGGAAGGAGGCATCCGGGGAATGTGGAATATGTTGAAAACCGTGATTCAGATGCCCATTTATCATCCATTACCATTGTTAAATAAAAATCGGGGCGTATTCGGAGTGAATCTCGGTCACTTATGGCATGAACCGGAAAAGGCGCGCACATGGATCAGTCACATTCTGGAAGGCATTGAAGAAGGATGGATATATCCGCATGTAGACCAAACATTTGCTTTTGCTGATATAGCGGATGCACATCGTTATATTGAGGATCGACAAAATGTTGGCAAAGTTATTTTAGTGCCTTAACTGTTAAAAAGCATCAAAAATGGCAGTTATTTATGTAGATATGGATAATGTGTTGGTGGATTTTCCGGCCGGAATAGATCGATTGTCCAATGAGATGAGAAACGAATACCAGGATAACTTAGACGAGATACCGGGCTTTTTCAGAGATTTACCGCCTGTTGAGGGGGCAATTGATGCTTTTCAGAAGTTAAGTGAGCAGCATGAGGTATATATTTTGTCGACGGCTCCCTGGGAGAATCCTTCGGCCTGGCAGGACAAATTACGATGGGTCAAAAAGTATTTGCCGGAAAAGGGTTATAAACGACTCATTCTCAGTCATCGCAAACATTTGAATCGGGGAGACTATTTGATCGATGACCGTACAGCTAATGGAGCCGGCGAATTTATGGGAAAACATATCCATTTTGGACAAAAACCTTTTGAGGACTGGAATGCAGTGCTCGAATATTTGCTATGAAAGACTTAGACTAGGGATTCCCAAAAAAATGAGCCTTAAATAGATGGCTTTCCGGTAATGTCTTGGCAGATGGATTATTTGTTAGAAAAAAGATGATTTGCTTAAAAACCTCGGCAAGTTGTTCATCCGTAGGGTGTTCTTCGATAATATTAAAGCCAAATACCTTATGCGGCCCGGAAAATATGGAGATACGATATTTGCCCGTAAACTCCCGATCGAGACTGACAGTATATCTTTTGATTTCTAAGGTATGAATTTGTTTTCCTCTGGGAATATCGTTCTGTTTTTCCCGATCTCTTATTTGCTGAACCAGATTATCTATATCAATTTGTGGCTGGGAACTATTACCACTGTCACTGGTTTTATTGCTAAATCCAATTAGTGATAGAATTTTCTTCAACATTGGAAAATATTTGAGTAATTGCATTTGCAGCTATAAAGTGGGCTGAGATGGCATCAAAACCGTAAGTTAATGCATTGTTGTTAAAATTTAATAATAAATAATTGTATTTTAAGCTCATTCAAAATTGGAGTGACTCGGGTGGCATTGATATTTCGATTGATCGAAAAGGAATTTTATGAATGAATATCAACGACGGCAAATAGCCAAGCCGCTATGTTGGTTAAAGGCGGTTTTTTTGGGGTTGTTATATCTGGGAATGACTTTTCAAAAGTTGGAAGCCCAGGTTGTATCGGATTCTCTTAAACCATTCGCGTATGTCTATGCGGATCATAATAATGATGGCCGGCCGGATCATCTTGGCCAGGTTATTTCGGTTTCGGGTGTGGCTAATATAAAAACGGGCGTATTACATCCGAAATATTTGCAGGTATTTATTCAAAATGATTCTACAGGATTGTCGATATTTAACAAGAATATTTTGCACCCATTTAATCGTGGGGACAGTCTTGTAGTGACGGGAGAAATCCAGCAATATGCCGGGCTGCCTGAATTATACGCTACTTCTTACAAGGTATTTCCCCGGGGTAGTAAGGTCTTACCCAAACCAATATCGTTAAAGAGGGCACTTTTACATCCCTCCAAAAGCATAGGAGTGTTAGTCGATGGAGAGGGAGTCATTGTTGAAAAAGGAAAGACGCAAAATGGAAAATATTTAAAGGTATCAGTTTCTGATTCAGCCCGATCAAAAGTATTAGTGTATGTTTCGAACTTCCACGTGAAGGCCCAGGATTTTAAATTTGATGTTTTAAACGTGGGCGATTCTATTTCATTTGCGGGTATATTCGGGGAGGAAAGTCCGGATTTTTCAGTTCATCATATCCATAAATTATATCTGCGTACCCCCGATGATTTAACTTATGAGGGGATTCCACGCTATTACCTGTTATTGGGTTTTGGAATATTGTTACTCATTGCAATTGTTGTGACCGGTTGGATCGTTAGTCTGCGAAGAGAGGTACGGAATAAGACAGCTGAAATACAGGAATCCTTGGATGATAAAGAAGTGCTTCTGCGGGAAATCCATCATCGTGTAAAGAATAATCTATCTATCATTTCAGGACTCATTGAGCTGCAGTTGGATGGCACGGACGATGAAAATGTTAAGCATGTACTGAAAGATAGCCAGTCTCGAATCTATTCTATGGCGATGATCCACGAAAAACTCTATGAAACCGAATCGCTTTCCAGCATTAAATTAGACAGTTATCTTAAGGATTTGGTTGAAGCTATTCATGGAACATTCGTTGAGTATAATGATTCGGTTTCCCTGAAGTTTGATTTGGAGACGGCCTTGCTAGATATCGACAAAGTGGTTCCCTGCGGCTTATTGATTAATGAGCTGGTAGTAAATGCATTTAAACATGCATTCAAAGAGAATGAGCATGGGGTTTTAACAGTTGAGCTGGAAAAAAAGGACGGGAAAGTTGAATTAACTGTTGCTGATAACGGCCCTGGATTGCCGGAAGATTTTTCTCTTGAAAATACCAATTCACTGGGCTGTATGCTGATCAGTACATTTGCAGCGCAGCTTGAAGCAAATACAAAAATCGAGAACAGGGGAGGCGCAAATTTCAAATTTACATTTAACGTAAATTAGAAAGTATTACTGGGCATTGCTTGTGCCGCTCATCGGGAAAACATTGTCCGGCTTGGGTCCAACGACCTCCCGATAGGGGATGGTTTCATTTTCCGAAGGATGAGCTTCTTTTAACTTGGTTGTCTGGAATGAACCTTTTACCAACTCGTAGGTGCGTTCACTGATGATAATTGAATTTGGTTTTCCTTTACTGACCTTTTCCAATCGTGAAGCCACATTCACTGTATTGCCGATGACCGTATATTCCATAAAATCATCAGTACCGACATTACCTACAATCACTTCGCCGCTGTTGATTCCGACGCCGATATTAATTTTACTTCCCAATTTGTCGGCATATTTTTCATTGATGATTTCAAGCGAATCGATCATTTCAAGAGCTGCTTGCACGGCATTTTCGTGATTGCCGATATATGAGACCGGGGCACCGAAAACGGCTAGCATTCCATCTCCCATATATTTATTGACAGATCCCTTATTCTTTTTGATTGCCGAAGAAATCACATCCCAATAATCGTTCAGAAATTCTACGACTTCCGAGGGAGGTAACATTGATGTTTGAATGGTAAAGTTTCGTATATCTGCAAAAAGAACGGATACTATACGAGATTCGCCCGGCTTCATCATATCCTCTTTATTGGTCTGAAGCGCTCGAGAGACAACCTCACTCGGGACGTATCGTTTGAACAGATCTAAAATATTCTTCTGTTCTGCCTCATATTCAGAAACCTGTTTTGAAAGCTCTTGCTTTTCAAACTTAGCCTGGTGCAGCTTAAAGCCATTGTCGATGGCCATCTGTAGTTCCATATCACTGCATGGCGTCTGGATAAACCGGAAGATTTGATCCGTCTTGTAAGCTCGTTCTAACGACTTGGTGTCTGAAACATCATTTAGAACTATTTTTGTCAGATTTGGAAATTCATGGGATACACTTTCACAGAATTGCAGCCCATTCATGGCCGGCATCTTCTGCCGGACAATCACCAGGTGGATTTCGTAATCCGAAAGCAAATGATGAGCCTGTCGGATAGATGAAGCGGTGAACACATTATACGTAGATACATACTGCTGACGAAGCCTTTGCAAGGCTTGTAAATCATCAGATACAAATAATATGTTCCCGCTATTTGTGTACATTTAGCTCAAAGTAATACATATACAGTTTCATGAAATATAGATAAACAAGCTTATTTTAACAATTAAAGGCGTTTAATACCTTTTAAATATTAGAAATAGGCTCTCAAAAGCTTTATGGAAAGGTTTTTACAAGACCGGAGCTTATTCATTCATCAAATCCAATAAGTAATCGGTCTGTATTTGTTCAATTTCCTGTATAGCCGATTGCGTTGTCTTAGCTTGGATTTCTTTTAGTACGGCGTCATTCTCTTCTTCCTGTTCCTGCTTCATCTCCGCCCAAATCCGATGGAACCTTGCTGCCTGAATTGCTCCTTCCAGAGCATCAGGATTAATGCATTCGCGGGCAGCCAAATAAGCCGGGGCATTTTCGTTACCTTGACGAAGCCCAACTGTGTCGGTAGCAATAGCGGTACTTTCGGTTTTATCATACAGTTCACTCAAAGCCTCGGTGTCGGCATTCCGTTTTATAGCTTCTTCGGCAAGATCAAGGATTTTCTTTTGGATGGGTTTCAGACTGTCATTAATCTGGTGGGTGCACCAAACAGCAAACTTTCGCAGGTCCAGTATTTTGCCTTCTTTATGCAGATACTTAAGAAAAGCAGTGACCTGGTCATCTTCTTCCTCTACCTGCTCGCCTGTTTCGCCGTCAATCATGATGATCTTATGGCGATCGGTATCATAAATATAAATGAGATCCTGCCGTTTGTATTTCATAGCTCAACTACTTTTTATTTCACCCTTTGTTAAGTTTATGATAACATATTGCATTTCCCAACTATTCCATTCATAATATTTGAAAATTTATAATAAATATTTTGCGGATGAATATTCCTAAAAAAAGATCGACACGTTCTCTTTTTTCCTGGGCACTGTACGATTGGGCCAACAGTGCTTTCTTTGCCGTTATTCAGACCTTCGTGTTTGCCACCTATTTTCTAAAATCGGTTGCCAGGAATGATACGCTGGGAAGCACGCAATGGGGTAATATTATCGGAGCCGCGGGTTTGGTCATCGCCGTATCTGCTCCGTTTATTGGTGCTATTGCCGACCAGCTGGGCCGCCGAAAACCCTGGATTGCTTGGTTTTCGCTGATTTGTATTTTGGCTACGGCGGCACTCTGGTTCGTAAAACCGTCTCCGAAATTTGTAGATCTTGCGCTTTTGCTGGTTTTTCTGGGTACGGTGGGATCCGAGTTTGCTATCATCTTTTATAATGCCATGCTTCCCGATCTGGCGCCCGAAGAGCGGATGGGACGTTGGTCCGGCTGGGCCTGGGGCCTCGGTTACGCCGGAGGATTGGCGTGTCTGGTTGTGGCTCTTTTTGTTTTTGTGGATGTAAATCACCCACCTTTCGGACTGGAAAAAGCTTCCGCCGAGCATGTACGCGCAACATTTGTGCTCGTTGCCTTTTGGTACGCCCTATTCTCGATTCCTTTATTTCTGTTTTCTGAGGATCGTTCCAAAACAGGCACAAAAATCGGGAAGGCTGTCCAATCGGGTTGGCAGCAGCTTAAAAAATCAATAAAAAATGTGCGTGAATTTAAACATATCGTGCGTTTTTTAATTGCCCGGATGATCTTTATCGATGCACTTGCCACCGTCTTTGCCTTTGGCGGTATCTATGCGGCCGGTACGTTCGACCTGGGACAAAAGGATGTGCTGCTGTTTGGCATCGGGCTGAATGTTACTGCCGGCGTGGGGGCTGCCCTTTTTGCCTGGCTGGATGATAAGCTGGGCAGTCGTATGACGATGATCCTTTCGCTGATTGGTTTAATTATCACTACTTCTGCGGTGCTAATGGTGACCACACTGAATTGGTTTTGGGCTTTTGGCTTAACGCTGGGGATTTTCGTCGGTCCCGTTCAGGCGGCCAGTCGGACGTATATGGCCCATGTTGCACCCCCGGAATTGCAAAATCAGATGTTTGGCCTGATGGCGCTTTCGGGCAAAGTAACTGCTTTTCTGGGTCCATTATTGGTCGGTTGGATTACCTTCTTTACCGATAGCCAGCGTATTGGAATGAGTAT